>Ga0307515_10007565_pt1 | contig 21454 bp, 16 predicted proteins | sample 17_EM_MG_FD_194513 | JGI IMG/M metagenome (GOLD analysis project Ga0307515, IMG submission 194513) | Populus trichocarpa ectomycorrhiza microbial communities from riparian zone in the Pacific Northwest, United States - 17_EM | ecosystem: Host-associated > Plants > Roots > Unclassified | place...
AAACCCGCACTTTTCGGCCGAAATATCACCTTATTTCACAGCGATTCAACGAATATTGGCCCAATCGCAAATCTGACAGCGGGAGGTGAAAGAGGGGCTGAAACTGCACAATTTACGTACTGATCATGTCACAATACGATCAGAACTCAGATACTTAATTGGAGGCAAAGTTGCAGGAACCGTAATATGGAACCGCGGTCCGGTTCCAACCCGTCCCCGAACCTGCTGGGTACCCCTGTTTTCCGGGTAACAACCCGAACTGGACCATCTGGTCCGGTTCCAAACCCGGACCGCAGCCGGGTAACCCGGAACCGTTGCTAACACCAGGTACAGAGAATATTCTGATATATTAAAATCTTAATAGTATATTAACCTATATAAAAGTAGCTTTATTATATATTTTCAATCTATATTATAACTGATAGATGGCTATTATACTGTATTAAGTAAAAATATCTTCATTTGATACAGCAATATCTTTAAAATCAAGTAGTACATTGTGTTCAGATACAAGTCTTGTAATGATACTTATTTAGTAGTGTATAACTCAAAAATTAATGTATTTCCTATTTGAGTAGTATTAATTACTGCTTAGTATTTAAGCATGGACTGTATCATAGTCAAACTTGCTAACAGTTTAATGTATACATAACTCCTTTTTGGGTTGGATTTATATAGAATGCAGTCTTTTGCACTAACTTTTAATATACATGACTCCATTCTCATTCAGTATCTACACTACCCAAAGCATATTGTAAAACTCAGACTTTTAAAAATCGCCTCTATGTGCGGTGGGCACTAGCGAAGGACTATTCTTGTGGATACACAGATAATAGTGGCTTTGCCCCAGTAGTTTGAAATCATATGATCTGTGCACAGATCATAACTTGAGATCAAGATAGCATCACTTAATTGGTTTATTCGGTTGCAGATTACCTACCAATTAAGGGTTTCCTTTCTCACTTGATCTCATAGAACTATGGTGAACTAGATTTAGAGGTTGCTTTTCCGCAGGATCTGGTGCGGAGCACATTCACCCCAAAAATCCCACCAAGCCGTCTGACAACTACAGCTTCCCACTATTTTTTTCAAAGAATGGCGGAAGTACTTTAGCGACTATTACAACTGAAGCTTACACGGTAAACTATCTACATTGTAAAGAGACCTCTCCACCGAATGACCGTCACACTTGTACGTAAGACCATTAAAACAGCATGATGGAGCCCCACCAAGTCCAAAATGTTAATACAGAATGCTAAATACAAATTAAGAAGCATCAAGCTGAAACGACTTGACGCTCAATAGCATACGAAGGGTCAAGACATCTCTTCAAATCTTCTCAATACACCAACATTCCATTCGGCACAGTTTCCAATGTGGCCAGGGAATAATTTCCTAGTGCTATCCAAACATGTCTTCAAGGTGTCAAAAACCTTGCCGTCCAAAACAATAGCCTCGAATGCAATAGTCTCAAGTGAACCTGTAGGCACGTCCTCCTCAGGGTTGGTTATCTGCCACAAAACCTTAAGGCCTCGAATAGGTTTACTGGACTGCGTATAGGTGTATCGGATGTCAGGATTAAATATCCATATCTAAGAGTGATTAGTAAAATTGGATATAGAATGCCTCTGAGATACTACTTTAAAGCGGTCCACAGGCGAAGTTGATTGCGGTTGGCTGGAAACCAGAAGGCGCCGAACTCCTCCTTCTTCAGCATATGATATCAATCGCGAGGTGAGAAAACACTCCAACTGGAACGTTTCATTTTCGTTGAGAGAGAGGTTCCATTTATCCAATCTGAACAATTCCGAATCGTCGAACTCAACATGATTTTCGGGGTAACCGAGTAAAGAACGACAAGCGGAACATATAATTCTGGCATCATTGACCTTTCGAAAAACCACGAAATCAGTATTGTACCTCGCATGATATCGTACCCTGCCAATTATTAAATGACAACGCATTGAAACAGGGAGGCCCGACACCAGAAATCAACCAGTCTTGCGAAGGCTAACATCCACTCCCATCAGATTTGAATGCAAATCCACCAATGCCACAGCATGAGGATATATTCATGACTTTGGTTTGTGGATTGTTAACAGGATTCGATCTAGGGTAATTGTATCGGTGCCTCAACCAACGATATCGGTGCCACGGATAGCAATTGGGCACCTTCTTATTACCCAGTGAACTTTTTTGCAAGTTCACAGTTGTACTAAGAGCCACTCAAGTAGACCACAGGAGTGGCAGTAAAGTGTAAAAATATCGTGAACATACCTTCGCCGCCTCGCAGTCCTGGTTCAAAAATAGAAAAAAACTCCGATCCACCAGGCCGGTGCCTTGGTCCAGAACAAATCCCTTTCCGAATGTTGAGTATTTATGGGATTCACCTGGCTTGACCTTGACATTGTGACTGGGTTTGTGACAATGCCAAAAATCCATCATATCGGCCCAATTTCGGGAAGGCAAATCCTTCCAATGTGTTATTTGATCAGCAGGTATCAAAACCGCACCACATGACCGACAGCAGAAGGAAACAGAAGCCATCGAGGAAAGGTCAGAGGCGGACCAAGGGGCGTTGTTCCGGTCGGAGGTCAATGCTATTGGCAGTGGTACGGCCAATGGCAATCGGCTTGAGAGTGTCCGTACTCCATGGCGAGGCCTGATGACGAGCTGATGTAGACCAGGATTGACATCTGCTGGCAGTATTAAACCAGCAGACTCACCATTATGATGTAGTGTTGCAAACGATGAGCCGGGATCTATTGTTGTCCAAGTATGTACAGTTGCGGGAGTGGAGAGGAAGACCAATAGACTGATTGACTTAATGTTAGGAAGAAGCTCTGCGTAGTACTCAAACACGAGCATGACGATGAGGTGAAAGCGTATACTTTGAACATTTCCAAAACATAACCGTTCGAAGTACGCCGTTCTAACGCCTGTGTAACCTCCGCTCCATAATAGTCTGCACCAAGACTCGTCGAACATGAACCGACACAAATCCACCGTGCAATTAAGGAAAGTGCCAAATTCTTCCAGAGTATGAAATAGAGTATAGTGTACTGTCTTCCACTGTCATAGAGGACAAAAAGGTGTCATCTCATAGCAGCAAGAACAATGCAAGAAATAGAAGCCAATTAGAACAAGATACTGAGAGGTATAGATTGAACAATTGGAAGATTGGAATTTCCTGTAAATAAATGTTTCCAAGGTACTGATACCAATCGAAAATTACACAAATCGATCATGAAACTGGAGGGTAATTTCGATTTGGGTGTATCAGGATCGCTTTAAGATTTCACTTGAATAATATGCATTCTAAGATAGTTATGAATCCCAGTGAACCATTTTATTATCATTAGGCATTCTGTAAAACAAAAGACAGTACATTTTACAATAATAGAAGATTCTAAATAGTATTAACACGAATAGCAATAAATACTGAAATTCCCTATAGACAATTATTGCTACTATCTTCTTTATTATTTCAATAACTTGAAGATTACTTCAAAGAATAAACATACAATATTAATTCTACTGAGAAATTATATTAAACAATGTACAGTATAAAAGACAGCTATTGTTGGATTATTTTCAATAATACTATTCCAGTCAATATCACAGTAAACTAGTTTGAAGATGACACAGATTGCATTCTGATTATTTTTCATTATAATAGTTATATACTGAGCTGTATCCAGTCAGCTTTATATTCAATAATCACTTACTATGTAAACAAATATCAAACATGACAATGAGAAGATAGATTAACTGCTTTCGTACTAGACAGTAAAAGTTGATAATTTCAACTCTGCAAAGACAAGCCATCCAAGCTTTGTAAATGATAAAAGACAGATGGTAAAAATAACATCTTACTGATTAAGTAGTTTGTCATCAAAATATCTACCATTGTTGTAGTGACATATAACTGGAAGAATATAAATGTAATGACTGCAACAGATATTCCAAAGAAGAAGATTTGTTTTATATTGCCAGGGAACTCACAGTGAAGTCATAGTGTAATGGTGACATGTGACCTGAGGCCATGTAAGTGTCAGTGTATATAGGTGACTGCCATAGCACTGAAATCTGTATTCAGTATCTTACGTGAAGTATTGGCCACCTTCAGGGGGAAAAACAGTAGCAACACACTCCGTGCCCCGTCGTAAAAGTATGTGTCAATGGAGCCCCAACTATTTCTCGTCTTGCATCTTGGCCAATGTAAGTGTTGCCTTGTGGCAATAATTTATATATGAAGTAATGGCGGCCTTTTCAACCAAAACAGCGCATGATATGTACGTTACCCCATCATGACAATGAGCGTCAATGGAGTGTCAACAATAATTAGTTTTGCATATTGAGTAATCATGGCATCGCATGGATATATGAGTTCATAAATGAACAATCGACTGCCTTTATAGGCAAAGATACATCATATTAGATGAAAACCACAGATTCCAAAATAATCGATTTCACATACTGCAAAACATGCAAATTGAGATTAGTGGCTTTTGAATACTCAATTTGGATATGATACTATTATCAAGGAGCAAAAGCAAGAGCATTATATGAATCAACTGATGTACCCGCTGACAACCGACCAAATTTAGAAGGGCTGCGAAAATTCCATAGAACTGTACCTGAATTGACGTTTGGGGTGTATTGACAACCAGGAACACCAATTTGGGGACAGGTTGAATTCGACCCAGACCTGGACCGGACTCGACGGTCCGGATCCGTTGCCAACACTACATCTCGATGATCAATGTAGTTGGTGGGAATCGAGCTGTGATTGTGATCAAGATCCTTGTCGTGGATTGATCATCTCCATCTGCTGGCACTGGAATCAAGAGGAGGCGGAGGAGAAGTGCGGCACCTTGGTGTCATGAGTTAGAAAGGCAGTGGGCGATAAGTACCAAAAGATTAAAGGAGTGACTAAATGAAATTTGAATGAATGTATAGAAAGTGAATTAAAGCATTGTGGAAAAGGAAGGAGAGATTTGATGTGATTAAAGGCATCATGGAGATGCGTCTTTTCATTGTGTCGGTGATTTTAAGATCCTGCTATGTCCTGCCACCCACGCTTCCAACTCCTTGGATGGACAGAAACTTGGCACTAAGAATGGCAGGTGTTAAGCATTCCACAGGGTGGATGATTGGCTTGATTTGACGAAAATCATTTTGGCGACAAGCTAAAAAGCCTTTGTGTTTCTCCAATCATTCGGGCTAACATCTGCTGGGCAAAGATACTGAAGCACCCATTGCATGATAGCCATACCTGAAGTCCTATCACTGCAACTATGCATTTCCCAAAAACATGCGTCTCAATGATGAATCCCAACATCGTGAACTCTCAACACAGCCCTTCATCCATGAATATCACCGATGTAATAATGAAATAAACAAAACACCCAAATGAGACTGAAAACCTCACTAAAAAACTCCAAATTATCACCCATCCGTCCACTCTCCAAAATGCCAGACACATTCCCACCCCCGATGCCAATCGTGGAACAACTGTCCAGCCAGTGCATTCCATCCTCACACCGACTAATTTGCAGCTGGGCAGCTGCTTGTACGCTTCCAATTGGGCAAAGAGCCGACAGCAGGAGCATTCACATTGTGATCATGCTCATCTTGTCAAGCCACATCCTCATCAGCAATAACGCTTTGATTGTCATCAGCAAAGAGACCAAGAGCACAGTTTCGGGTGACTTCATTCGAATGCCGCTGTCAGGTAATCCTCCATTGAAGCTTCCTTTCGAAGTGTTTGAAGCCTGTTTTCATTGTTGGGTCTCTTTCTGGATTTTGGCGCAGCGTCTCAGTATTGTAATCAAACTCCTCCCGTGCATTGTCGATCATATCCTCAGCTGGAAGTGGGAGGATGTCATCCAGCGGAAGATAGCGGCGGGAACTATGCATATGTGTCTGGGAATCAGATGTGCCATCGGCTTGTTGGCCACAATAAACAACGAAATCATGCGTTTGGTTGATTAATTCCATTGGCATGTTTAACAATCCAGCAGCAGTATCATTATCGAAGATTGCAGTAACAATACAGGGGTGTGGACAATCGTCTCCATTAGGCTTTCCCTGGCAGCCCCAATGGTCTCCATTTGTCTGGCAGGGGTTGGGAAGACCGGTGTTTGCAGCACTCACGATCGACAAAATGGTCATATCGACGATGAATGTATGTATTGGACATATCGATTCATCATCCCCAGGCCAGTGCCGTGGGAATAGCTGAGTACTGTTTTCACCCACCCTCTTCCCATCAAGGTCGGGATCTACAGAGGCAATGGTAAAGCTAAATGGTATGAAAAGAATATAGGTCGAGGTGTCGCAGTTCACCATTATTGGTGAGCTCCTGTGACCCGAGGTTTCTTCCTCAGAGTCCTCTGTATCTACACAGCATGAGGAACAGGAAAAGAAGCATCGGGGTGATGAAATTCATACTATCATGGATGAGTTTCCTCGTCCTAGTCAGGGTTGTATTGATCCTATTCTGCCGTCCGCGATGGCCAATCTCCATGAACTCATCAAGTGCTGCGATGGGTTTCGGACCATTGAGGATAGACTTGTCTGCCATGTACCATTTCCAAAGCAGCCATTTAGATGCCAGGTCACAAATTCTAGTAACGCAAGGATCGATTACGAGATCCCATTGCTAGCGGCTGGTTCCTAACATGTTGCTGATGCTCATGGACTGGTCAATCTCCCAGACGCACTCCCTCACTTTATTCTGTTTCTGTTGTGTTGCCAAGCCACCCTTCTCCTGCCAAATCCGCATGGTTTCTGCTGCCCTTTGGCCGACTCCAACACCTGCATTCTTGGCCTAGAGGAGGACTTGTTGGGTCGGTACATGGATTGTATTGGCATTTGCGACGACTGCTTTTGGCAACCAGAAGGCATCACAGTACATTTTTGGTTGTCAATGTTGGTCAATCATTGAGTGGTGGATATCACATGCGTGTTACTCGAAACAAGCGTCGGCAGTGGTGAATATCTCGTCAAGGGTGATGTTATGCACTAGCGGAGGTCAGGAGGTTGTGTCAATGGTTCTGGAGATTGAATGAAAGGTGGGCAGGCAACAGGAATATATATGTGTGCTTGGAGGGGTTATCTTGATCCGGGGACATCATCTGTGCAGCTATTCAGCTAGGAAACAAGTTGCTTAGCATCATCTAAGTGCCCTGATTCGTCGACTGAATGCTTAAATTCATCACAAAGACAACTCAAAGCATGCTTTGCAGTCATATCTCACTCATTTGTCTTGGCTGTAGTCTTTGTACGCTGCTATGATGTCACTGGGTTGGTACCTAAGCAGAATGCACAGTTCATGTAAGGTACACACTTAATATAAAGTTACAACTATACATCTGGCAATGGGTGTAGGAGGGTTTTCTGAGGGTGCAAAACAATCACCATGCCGAGCTGAATGCAGATGCAGTATGGTTTGGGAGATGACAGTGAGGATTACAATCAGAGAGTGAATAAACACTTTCGAAACCTGTGGAGAAAGATGAGAGAAAACCTTCAAGAGTGGTAGGACCCCATGTTTGAAAAAGTAAATCAAGGTGCGGCTTTTCCCGAAGCACAGCCAGGTTGCAATTGTATGAGGAGCTACAAATCAGTCGAGACACTTCTCAACTTTGTTGCGACATTTCATTTGCTAATGGAAAATGGATATTCTTGAAAAGTGTCTTTACTGCTCGAAGACATACTGTTGCATCAGCACTCATATCACTGACCTCCATCCTGACTACAAAGAAAGGAGTGTATACGTATCAGCAGAACAACTGCCACATGATGGTGTTGCAATCAAGCACAATAGAATTCTTATTCCGTGGGTTCATGATCTGCAACATAACCTGTTGGTTCACCCTTCTGACGATGATTCCAGCGATACGGAAGCTGACAGCAAGAATTCCTCTATCGATGAAGTGCAATTTCCCGTTTGGACACGGATTCATTGTACTCCACACTTGAATGACATTCTAGCCGGCAAGCCTATTAGTAATGAGTATTTCGATATCTTCCATGATGAATTTGATCTATGGTCACCATATTGCAGTGTGGAGGAGTATGGATTAGCGCACTTCTGTGACAAGCACAACTTGACCAGAGCTGCTATCAACGAGCTTTTCAGGAACCCTACGATGGCAACCGTCAGCAACTTCACTTCATTCCAAACTGTATTCAAAAGGTAGAATGAAATGTTCTATGCGATAGGCATCGACTCTTGACAATTGGGCAAGCTGGGTAATAACTATTTAGCCGATCCAAACAACCTTTGCGACGGCGGTTACACACATTTCGTCAACCGTAATCCAGTTCACTGGATGCAGTTCTGATGCAACAGCCTGGGTTCAGGGAACATATGTCATATGCTCTAGCAAAGGAATTCAATCAAGCTGAGGAATGTATCCACTCAAAGATGATATCATGCGACTCATGGTGGTGGAATATACAGGTACGTGGGTTCAATTTCGTCATAGCTATGTTGATTTTGACCTCTTGGATTGGTACAGTGGCCGCCTGGAGCTATGATTGTCCCAGTATTCAGCAGTTCACACCAGACACATCGTACAAACTATTCTGGGGACAAGAAGGAATGGCGAGTATATTTGAGCCTTGGAATCATCAACTCATAGATTAGATAAAAGCTTCAGAATTTCGCAAGCAGCCTTGTTGCCCTTCATCCTGTCCCTCCAAAATATCGCTTTAAACGGCATGGAAAACAGCTGCCATGAAAGAACCACAATTCCATAATCGGGAGGTTATAAGGGAGGTCTTCGAGCGTATTTATCATCCTCTCAATGCACATGTCGACACAAGAAAGCTCAGGCTTTGTGCGGACGGTCATGTGCAGCAATTTTATCCTGTCATCTGTGCATGGATGGTTGACTACTTCAACAACATGCACATGCACTCAATCAAGCAGCCTCAGTGCCCGGTTTGCGAAGCATTCAAATCGTTATTTCCACAAGGGAACTCATCATAGTGCCCATTGGGAGACTATTGGCTTTACCGCCAAAAGCTGATACTCGCAATGCAGGGAGATGAAACAGAGCGACGTCAAACAAGAGATTATCTGGAAGATCGAGCAATTGGAACCACTGAAGATGTCTTCAGGAATATACAATGTATCTCCTCGACGACTATTATTCTACCCAATCTTCTTCATACTGTCTATCACAATATGCATAAGCATTTGATGGACTGGGGAATGGTCTTCCTCAAAAAACATTCAAGGATTGACAAATTCAACATGCTCTGGGTAATGATGCCTCCATATCCTGGCTTTGCTCAAATCAACAAGCCATATAGCCAGGTAACGCAATGGAGTGGTAAGCAGATGAAAGCACTCAGGCATGTGATGGTTCCAGTTTTCACAGCAACTCTTGGAAACCCTTCGGTGAGTCAAAGGATTTCTTTCACTGAAGCCCTCTCATGCATCAATAACTTTGTCTATGGTTCCCTGATGGCACAGTACCGGTACGGTACTGAAGCCACAATCCAGTACATGGAGTGGTATCATGGGGAGTTTCATCAGCACAAGGATGTGTTCAGTCAATTCCGCTTCAGAAAATTGACAAAGATGTTCTCAGAAGCCTTGAAAACGCAGCTTACCTTGCACAAACAAGAGGCATGGGAGTGTGACCAGGCTTGGAACTATTATTCTGCAGCTACAGAGCGTCATCTCTTTGATGAGAATAAAACACAGATCGAGTCGGAAATTATACATCATCTGGTTGATGAATCGGATTTAACTTTGGGTAAATGCATCTGCTGAACCACTTCTCAGACCATATCCACCAGCTTGGCAACCTGTGAAATGTAAGCTCTGAGCTCCCAGAGGGAGCGATGATGGATATTGAACAAGGGTAGTGACAATTCAATCGTCATGAGGCCGCCTTCCAGATTTCGTGAACAAACGCCTCTAAGGTGGTGTTTCATTATCAAGAGCAGAATGCAAATGCTGCCAAACAATGTCGAGACAATGAAATGCCTCTAACCAAAGTGCCTATCTAGCGAATGATGAAAAACCCGCGATTAGAAATCCAGATCCTTGATGACTTGGCCAAGTGGTGTGCAATGCCAACAGGGGAGTCACAGAATCACATTGCTTTGTGTTTCAAGAGATTTGCCGACTTCCCAGACTATGTCAATCACAATCTGTATTTCAGCCGTGTCAACAATGCACAACACATTCCGTATAAGGGAGTAGCGGTTCCGGTGATGACTTTTTGTTGCGACGAGCTGGCAGTTCATGAAGTTTGCTGCATTGGGTCCGCAAGGTGGACAAAGCATAAACCACCAAAAAATGATACATTGCTTCTCTGGATGGGGACGAGTCCAGATAGCCACTTTGCGTCGACTGCTGGACACATTCCTTCATGATTGAATGGTTGTTTCGTCATTAAGGATGCTGAATCGAGTGTTACAGCACTTTTTACCTTGGTTCAGATGTTTGTAACATGGCCGATACCTCAGACTGCTTGTATGGTGATCATTAGGGAGAGTTGTCACTCTCCAATGCAACACTTGCACAATAGATGCTACTGTCAGAAGCCTCTTGCCAGCGAAGGAACCACTTATATTGTCTCGTTCACTGTGATTGAAGTGGCTGTAAACCTTCTTCCGCTGACGCCGCAGCGAGATTGCACCTGGTGGTACTTGAGCAAAAGAACTAAATTGTATGGTTTCAATATGTTTCACATGTAGAATATTTGATTCCATGCGTGGAGTAATTGTTGCGGAGATGTATCGATATCTGATGAGTGTTTACTCTGGGTGTCTTAATTTTGTTATGGGAGTTGTGCAAGCTTGAGTATCATCGATGTCTCAAGGGATTTAATAGTCAAGAATATTCAGGTGACCAATAGAACAGTTCAAAAAACTGTCAAAACATTTAAAATCTAGAGGACCACTGTGAAAGAAATAAGTGCAGAAAAGTAACTAAAATGACTAAACAAGTTTTTGAAATGTTGTGACGATGTGATCACATCATTGAATGCTTTGAAGCATGGTGGAAGAATGCAAATAAGTTGCTCAGATTATTTGTGGAGAATGTGGAGAAGAATCGGCGTATGGGGTCCATTTTTGGAAATATATTCCGCTTGTTGCTGCTGAATATAGTAGCAATAGTGAATAAAATTCTGAATCATATTTTAAGTGGTTCTTTACTACTAATGTCTGACTGTGGATCCCTGCTAAAGCTTGTGCTTCTCATTGCCAGAACAATATGAGCTCTCCATATCCAAGTCCTCAGCATAGTCCCAATTAGAATCCTTGCTATGACATCATAATTGTCTAATAGCATATGTCGGAGAGTCTTGATAAAATGCTGTGTTGTTGTAGCCTTGAATCCAGCATGGTATTGTGGCCATCCATGAGCAGTTTCAAAGTATTACGCTCCTGACAAGGGGCCATGCTCAAAGAAGATATCAAATGCGCACAAAGACAGCTTTTAACTTTAACTTCAACTTCAACATCTCTGTTTTTTTTGTTCAGTAAGCAAATCATGTGCGGACACATTCTCTCACTATTCTCGTCGCAATCATATTTATGCCTGAGCATAATCTGGTGATTTGAAAATTATATCACATATATTAATCAGTGACCAACTAATGCTCTGTGAATGTAGAATATGGCTTACACATAGTTTTGCAATGCATACTAACTCAAACTAATGAGCAGGTTCGCTTCTAGCATCATATCTTCAGCTGATATCATTTTTCCCTCAGGTACTGCATGCTTAGGTCTCGACAATTTGATGACCAGCAAATACCTCAAGGTGTTCTCACTTCTAAGAAGATATACTCACATGTTACGCTTAGCCGTATATTGGGTAACAACCCATGCACCTGACATTCTGCATATCCATAACATATCTATGTGTTGTTCTGCTACTTAAGATATAGTAGGTGTGGTTGATAGTTATTTGATCACCGAGGTTCATTATTAACAGCCCAGCTATGGTGATATCATCGCCTCATCATAGATGAATCAGCTAAGACCAGCATAGAATATCCTAATCAATTGACATGTGGCTCATGAGTTATCTAGCTGATGATCACTTGACTGGCAAACATGACAACATGCCGCAAGTAGGTGAATTGCAACTTGGTTATTATGATGCCTGTGTTACTTACTATAATCTGGGTATGTACCATTACCACTGCATAGCGAGTACCCCTAACACTGCCTATCTCTCTAGAACAGGTTACCCAATGGTAGATCTGTCTTAAAAATATGAACAAAACACATGGTACTACTCCGAAAGCAAAATAAAATGCTCCCAAATTCATACTGTAGAAACCTCAATCTTTCCCTAACGTTTTCTTTCCAAATCTCTTATCCCGGTCCATCTGCAGATTCTGTATATAATATTTTTCTAGCAGTTCGCTGGCATTTTCCTCGACATTCTCAACACTTTGCTACGTATATCGATTGGCTGAATATCTTTCTCGCTTGACTGAATACATGTGTTTCATTTGAACATTGTCTGAACATCTGCTGGCAATTATATTCTCCAATTTACATCCAGCCAAGTTGGCTTTGACTTCAACAACCTAGCTGTCTGCATCCTTTCAAAGGCATCTTTCCAATAGTCTGATGTCGAATATTGGACTGAGCATCCAATACTCCAGTAGCCACAATCGGAAGTAGGGCATCTTATGCCCAACTGACAATGTCTCGAAATGTCCATAAGTCTTATCTTTGAACTTCTTGCATAGTCTGTAGGATTGAATGTTCTTTCCATTAAGCATACATAATTCTCCCTTCTTGAGAGGCTTAAGTAACATGCATTTTTTATCATAACAGGTCCCCATTGCTTCATGGACCCTTTCCAACTAACGGGTGAGTTTTGTTAAAACCTTAGCATTATAATGTCAATACATTTCCCCAGCCGGATTTTTAGACGGTATTTCCGTATGCTGATCAGTTGTTGATTGGTAATTGAAATGAAAGGGAGATCTTTTAGTCAAAGAATAATATGAATTATTATAACTATATTTGGCCACTGGTAACATCTGCACTTAGTTGTTCTGTTGATAGTTGTAGTATAGACTGGTATATGTTTCAATTATTTGATTGAGCATCTCGGTGTGTCCATCTGATGTTGGGTGATATGTGGTGCTAATGCTTCTGTTAATTCCAAGGAAGATGTAGAGAGCCTTGAAGGATTGTCCTGGAAATGTTCCGTCTAGATATGACACAACAACTTCTGGAAACCTGTGAGTGTTCTATACCTCTTGTAAATATGCTTTGGCCAGTGGCAGTGAATCTTGCGTTCCGAGTGGTATGAGGTTTGCCATTTTTGTCAATGGATCCACAACTACTAGGATTATTACATATCCATTAGAGTATGGCAAATCCATAATAAACTTTATTGAGATGGGTGTCCAGAGTGTCATAAGGTATTCAAGCAAATGAAGCAATCGATGCTTCGCATGTTGTGGTTTATTTATCTGTTCGCTGTTATCAATGGTGCTGCAGTATTCCCTAATATTGTCCTCCATTATCTGGGCAATAGAAATTCCTCAATATTGCCTCCAGCATCCTGTCCCCTTCCAGAATGTCATGCCACCTTCAAGTTATATACCAATTTCATTATTCTTTCCGAAGTCATCTTTGGGCCATATAGTTGATGTTTCAAACAGAATTGCTGATCCTTTATTTCATAATTCTTGTCCACTGTTTCACTGTTATACAATCCCTCAGTCATACTGCTGTATTGATCCTCGTGCATAGCATATTGTTCTGGTCATGCTTTCTGTTCACGGATGATTGTTACTCTTTCTGACACTGCTATTCCGATACATTGACAATTATTATCTTCAATTTCCATCACTTGTATCCCCAATCATGCAACTGGACCTCACAGCGGGGTTTACAATACTGCTGTTGTACCTCCCACTCCTGAGGTGTACGCCGGACACCTTGAAAGTATATTGGGTATTTGGTTTGTTGAGCCAGTCCAATAGATCGTGATAAAGTTGTATTCGTGTAGTAACGAAGCCATTCTGGAATGTATTCTGGTGACTGGAATGTGTGCTGAAGAAGATGAGAAGTTTCAGTAATTGGAAAATATGCTTACATTATATGCAGCTCCTTGCATTAAATGACTCGATTTTGTCAAGACGTGAACTATGGTGAATATTACTTTGACATTAACATCAAAGTGAAAATCTGCAGGAGATTATTTCCATGAAACAAAACTACATGAATGTATTTTGCAGTCTTCAACCTTCCGTGAAAGTATTGCAGCAATTGTGAAATCTGCTGTATCTGGTTCGACCATCACAGATCGTTTCTAGTTGAAATGTATGAGTATTGGTGTTTTTCCCAACCTAAACTGTATCGAAATATTGAAGATTGCTGTTTATTGAGCTGTCACAAAAGGAAAATGTTTCCGGTCTCCCCTTTGTAGGTTGGATATTGGCAGAATTAGGGCTGCATAACTTGACATGAATCTTCGCAAAAAAATCCAAAATCCAAGGAACAGTATTAATTGGTGTTGGTTTACACCTCCTGGCCAGTTGACAATATCTTGAGCCTTCATAGGATCCATTCTCAACTTGTTTCCCGATACTACACAATCGAAAAAAGGAAACTCTTTTGCAATGAATATACATGTGTCGATTCCCAGGGACATGCTGTCTGGCAGCACTCAGTTGAAACCTTGTTCACCTTCTCAACGTTGTTTTTCCAGTGTTTCTTTTGTTGCAAGAAAGATATCATTGATATATGCCATGACTACCATTTCTTAGTCTTCTTCTAATATATATTTCATAATAGTGATCAGTTCCATTCACACCAATAGTCTCAGTATGCGATTTAGTACCCTCGAGAATGTCTCTGGTGCATTGGTCAATTCAAGTGGCATTACGATATATTTGTAAAGGCCAAACTTAATTCTGAATACTGTGATGGTTTGGTGCCCTAGGGCTATTTGAACTGAATGGACTTGTGCTGGTAATTCAATTATCGTATGATATTCTGCAGTACCGACTGTTCTTTATAATTTGTCTTTAATTGGTAAGGGTGTTGTATACTTGACAGTGTATTTATTGTGATGTCAATAATCAATGTGTAATCTGAAGCCTTTTCAATTGCCCTTTGGCAGAAACGAAATTGAGATTCCAACCCAGCTATGCGATGGTCATATTGTTCCTTCCCACATGATCTTAACCAAGTACCCTTTTAAACCACCTTCTTCATCTTTCTTTAACTGGTATGTTGGTGCTATTTGAAGTTATTCCACTGGTCCTTTAAGTTCAATTCTATCATTGAATACTTCATGGCTTGGTAATTTCTCTCCTTGGTAGGTTCAAACGAGATGTGCCACTTACAGCAATGGACTGCTAATTGTTGCACTATTGAGGGATTATTGGCAATTAAAGCTGGTATACTGATTGCATCTGGCCATAAAGCTACCCAATTGTCATCATTGATTGTATATTCTGGGTGTAACTTGTCACGTCCGAAACACTTAATCCTGCAATGTGGGCAATGTAAATGTCCAGTAGTGCTTCAGTTCACTTCATGTTCAGAAAGCTACCAGGCTGGGCATAAAGGCGTCATACTCTTGTAAAGGCTTGACTACATTGAAAGAGTCGACTTCTATGTCATGAGATATGTGGTCACTTAACGCTACACCTAGAGAGGTATTGTATAATCTGGCTGTGTATATCATACGACCTGTCATATCTGAAGCTCCGGCTGGTAAACACCTCTTTGTCACCTCAATTTGGAATCCGTTTGTTGCCTTGGGTGAGATGGCGAAAGATGTGCCTTCAAAATCCAATAGACATCGGATTTGAAAATGTTTTCTGTTATACTCAACAATGACTTTATACATATGTCATTGCTTAATTTTCATAGACTAGACCTTTGGTACTTTCTTCTCAGCTTGACTGAATACTTAATAAAAGACATAGTCTTTTGAAGGATTTGGTTTTTTGATTGTTTCTTGTAAGATATCAATTTATCCTGTGTGTTTCAACATGACTATCCTTTCAACCATAGCATGGCCACAACAGGTCAAAGAGTACAATAATTATGGATAATTTTTGATATGCTAATGTTCGGGTGAATTGCATCGCCTTACTGGCAAGCAGTTTCGATGTTTTCGTCGCCCGCACAGGAGAAAACTAATATGTGAATTGATTGCCGAAAACAATGTAAATCTTAAATCCGATTCCCACCAATTGTGTTCCATATTTCTATATTAATCGTCAGCAGAATCCCTCTGCTCCTTGCAGTTATCCTCTTCTTCAGCGCACTGCCTAAGCTTATTGCTAATATGCTCACATCTATTCTCTGGAGAATCCCTAACCATCTTGCTGTGATCGCTGGAAATTCCTTCCGCAACTACAGTCCATAAATCCATATCATCTGCCTACTGCTCATATGCTCCAAGCATCATTTTTTGATATTCTTTTGGCTTTGGGAATGGCGCTGTGCCATTTTCCTTTCAAATCCATTCAAAACAATCCATTGTTTTATGAGATCCTTTTCTATCTGCAGGTCAGGTGCACCCCATCCATTCCAGTGACATAATTCTTCAGTCGAGTTCTGCTTTATCGATTCCTGCTGTTTGGGAAGGAACAGTCTGAAGCACTTCATTGGTATTCCAGTTCACCAATTTCTTCTTGAAACGTTGCAGTTCTCAAGGTGTAAATAAGTTTCGAGATGAAAAGCAATTGTAGCATTGCCTTTCGATTGTCTTCCGGTGTACTGTGTCCTTGAGCTGACATTTTGTACTATCCCATTTCAGGGGTGTAATTTCAGCTTGTTGAATCATATCGATAATGACTGTACTGGATTTTCTGGTTAAATCCACAATAAGCATTGCTCTAATATCTATGCTGGGGATCTATCCAGTATCAAGATCGTTTTGAGCCACTCCAGTTAACTGTGCATATACATTATGAATCTGAATCTTTGTGAACATATTCTGGATATCTCCTTTGTACAAGATTTCCTCAAGTTTAGTTTATGCTTTGTCTCTGACTTCCATCTCTTAGAACCGATGAGTATGTGTGGTTTTGTATAGCACCCATGATGTATGGAACTTTCCAGCCAGTACTTGTTTATCGCATGACATGTGCCAGGCTCAATATGACCTTTCAGTACTCCTCAGATCAATTTTATAGTTCATCCTTTATCATTGAAATGTTCCGGTTCAGCACTGACAAACATTTCCACTACGATCCACCATAAATGGAAATCCTCTTTTAGTGTTTCTTTGAAGGGGACCAACTCCTTAAGTTCAATTATTTTAATTTCAGCCTTCTGTTTCCCTTGCCTTGTGAATTATTCAGGTGGATTTGGACCCAGTGGTCATGGCTGATTTGGACCTGGTAATCATGGTGGATTTGCACCCAGTAGTAAAGGTGGATTTGGACCCGGTGGTCCTGGCTGATGTGGATGCAGTGTTCCTGGCAGATTTGAACCCAGTGGTCCTGGTGGATTTTGACCCAAAGGTGCAGGCAGATTTGAACCCAGTGGTTCAGGTGGATGTGGATCTCCCAGTAGATCCGGATCTCTATCATCAGAATAGTGCGCATCTCCTTTTCTATCTCCATCTTCATCACCTGCTCAACATCTCAAATTTCCATATTGATAATAGACATTGTCCTCCATATCTTGTAACGAAGTTCCCTCCCGATTAATCTCACTTTTGAACGGGAAACTATATCTCCTCGATGGATGCTTTTCTCTTGATTCTGCTTGTACTTATCTAGGCTGGTGTAATGTACTTTCCAAAAGCAATTATTCTTCCATCTGTGTTGTGAAGCCGGTGGATACTTCTCGAATTTTTGCAAATGTATCACCCATTGCTTTAGCATGTCTGTCAACATCCGTTGTTGTTGGTAAGACCTTCAGTTGACTATCTAAAAGTACCAGCTTGTATTCCAATGATCACTGAGCAGTTTTCCAAAATTTGAATCATTATTTCGCCCCCAACATAGTAGTCGTTAAAGCCAATGGTCCGAAGAAGGTATCACCTTGTTTCTCGAACATATCATGTGACTGGTCACGGACTCTCTTGAAAACTCTCCAGCCTTCTGTATAATTCTATCATCTGCTGTCTGGAGGATATTAACTCCTGTTCAGTGTTCTTCCAATACTACCTGACGCATCCTGATGTGGCCTCCAGTTGCTGACACATCCCCAGGAATATTGGCTCGCAGTATTCGGAGTCAGGCCTCCAGTCATTCCAGGTTGAACACTACCGCCACCAATTCGTCCTCCATCAACTCCTTCTCATCATTGGAAGCATGTATTTTGTCTACGACTTGTTGAGCAAATACTGTTTACATTGGTTGAACTGGGTCAGCAACTTGCATTGCGGCTTTGCCAATTCTCTATTCTGCCTCCTTGCATTGTCCTGCTGCTTGGATGTTTCCAACCAGTTGCATTGCTTCTTCCAGCTGTAGCTAGTAATGCTTGCACCATTGTGGTAGGTCCCAGGATGCTAGAGGCATGTTCACTCCCCTCGATTTCTCCACTCTTGCTCTGCTTGGGGCAACTGGACAGGTCAAAATGTCTTCCTGATCGTTGGAGTTACTATCGTGGAATTCTATCGAGTGATGTGAAATTGTGATTGTATAATTGTCAGTAAGAATGGCTACGACACATCGCTTGAAGTTGGAAGTTTCACACTCCCAGTTTGCCTCCTCGCAGTGATCCTGGCAGATTCTGAACATATTCATTGCTGCTTGGTCTTGTAAGGTACCTGTGTGATTTACGGTACAACAGGTGCCCGATCACAAAAGCGGCAGGATTCTCATTCCTTGTGTGTAACACTCTGACAGATGATGCAATGAATGCAAACAGAATGCGATGTTCATGAATGTTGGTAATGTACCATAGAACCTCGATATGTGCTGTATTAGCATTCCCGAAAATCGCGATAATCCACCACAGGAAGTAAAGGGCTCTTATAATATCTTACTGTTATGGGGATTCTGAATCCCGATAATCGATACACTACTTATCAAGAATAAGTTCAACTGCATATTCAATTGCTCTGCTCTTTTTTCCTCATCTTATCCCAAGTCTCAACCTTTTGAAATCATTTCCAAGAGCTAACTAAAACCCATAATTGTTGGAAAATATATCATGGGGATTGACCCCCTGGTCGTATTCCTCGTCAGGTGAGTGACCTGTTGTTACATATCTCCAGACCTCATATCTAATGCCAGAGTGGTTTGATAGAAGAAGGACAAATGGCCCAAGGTGAACTTGTCCATGTTCCAGGTAGTAAACGTATTGGTCTCCAACAATGGTGAACATGTAGCTGGATGCGATCATGTGCACTGGAGGTCCGTAAGAACCCATAAAACAACGCCGAATGTGAGTCTGTCTGATGTGTTGGGTATGAGGGATTTTTGAGTAATTACTTGTCAAATGAGTATAGTAGTAATTGTGAGGAGAATTCTTAGTATTATTTTTACGTGTTCTTTGCTGCTAATGTCTGACTGTGGATTGCTTCTAGAGTTTGTTCTTCTCATTGCTGGAACAATGTGAGCACTTTATAGTCAAATCCTCAGAATAGACCCTGGCAGAAGACTTGAAATGACACCATGATTGACGAATAGGTTATCTCGGAGAGGGTCGATGCAATGATTTGTTGACAAAGCCACGAATCCCTGAGATCATGGTGGCCATGCATGAGTGGTTCTAAAGTGTTTCGCTTCTGAGTAGGGCCCATTCCCACACAAGATATCCAACAGACAAAATGAGAGGACACAATGATAACTCGGACATCCATCAGCAAAATGTAATTCGGTCCGGAAGCCACACTTAATCCTCCCAGACACTCCGGGCTACCTCACCGGTGCTTCTAAGTACTTCGAGACGCTCCCAGACCCACCTGGAGCTAAGCAAAGTGCTCTCAGACTCTGCAAGAGCATTCTCAGGTGCTCCTGAAAGCACCTGCAGTTATGGAGGTGGATTCAGGATGCTCCATCTAGGATAGTCAAATTTTGGAGCTCCAGAGACCTCTGCGCAGATCTGCGGGAGACTTCCAGAGAAGCTGAGACCGCTGCACAGTTCTGTGGGATACTTGCAGAGCGGCCGAGACCGCTTCGCAGCTCTGTGGGAGACTTGATGCCGTATTCTCACAGCAGTGGTTCCTACATAACCACAAGGCATTTCGTCTTATCATATTCATCTTTGTTACAGTCACAAGATTCACTACATCATAATATGGCATGCATTATTTAAGTCTCTCTCTATATATACATACGGTCAAGAGCATAATCGGAGGAGCACCAGGCCACACCCATTGAGAAAACTTTTAGAGATGCACCATTTGGAGGCCATTGGGTTGAAACGATGGAGCTAGAAGGCAGAGAGCCCACCTTCAACACTCCGCAGCACCTCTCGCGACATCCAAAGGGAATTCATGAGAAAGAGCGGTTCTGGTTCGAGGAGGGTAGGAATCGGGTGAGAAGATATGATACTACCCGCCGTTGAGGAACCCACGCAATTGCGTGGATCCATGATATCGCAGACAGAGCGAGTGAGACCAAAAGGTTGGGAAAGATAGTGTATTTTCATTGTATGATGAGATAAGATGGAAATGAGATGTCTATCTACTCCGGGGTCTGCCGAATATATACTCCCCGTTACTCTTTTCACCTCCGTTACCCCTGTATCTCTGTACACCCGCCATCGCTCCTTAAAGATGTACTTGGAGGTTATGATCGAGCGAGTTTGGAGATGCACTTGGAGGCCGTAATTGAGCGAGTTTAGAGATACACTTGCAGGCTGTGATCGAGCGAGTTTAGAGATGCACTTGGAGGCCGTGATCGAGCGAGATTGGAGGCTGTAATCGACCGAGTTTGGAGATACACTTGGAGGCCGTGATCGACCAAGATTGGAGGCCGAAATCGAGCGAGTTTGGAGATGCGCTTGGAGACTGTGATCGAGCGAGATTGGAGGCCATAATCGAGCGAGATTAGAGATGCACTTGGAGGCCGTAATCGAGCGAGATTGGAGGCCGTAATCGAGCGAGATTGGAGGCCGTAATCGAGCGAGTTCGGAGATGCACCTGGAGGCCGTGATCTAGCGAGAGTGGAGGCCGTAATCGAGCGAGTTTGGCCATGGACTTGGAGGCCGTGATCGAACAAGATTGGAGGAGTACTTGGAGGCGGTCAATCTGGAGGCGGTAGTTCGGGAGGGAGGCGCAACAGGAGCTGAGACTCAATTCATTGGTTAACTCGTGATTGTGGGAATGTAGAGAATTGAGTACAACATGGTCTGCCGAGAGATGAGAGTGGGAGACAGTCGATCTTGGGATGATGCAGTACACGGTGTATGCAGTACTCGATGTATGCTGTACTTCGGTGTATGCTGTACTTCGGTGTATGCTGTACTTCGGTGTATGCTGTACTTCGGTGTATGCTGTACTTCGGTGTATGCTGTACTT
>Ga0307515_10007566_pt1 | contig 21453 bp, 13 predicted proteins | sample 17_EM_MG_FD_194513 | JGI IMG/M metagenome (GOLD analysis project Ga0307515, IMG submission 194513) | Populus trichocarpa ectomycorrhiza microbial communities from riparian zone in the Pacific Northwest, United States - 17_EM | ecosystem: Host-associated > Plants > Roots > Unclassified | place...
TGGAGTTGTCAGGGAATGATTAACGGTCACCCCCCTGGACCGGCCAGGGCTGTTAGTCGCCTGGGCCCATACCCAGTTAGATGGCACGGCTGCTCCCAACTCCGATGTTCGGTCCTCTGGATCAGCCGGTAAAAAGTGCGCCCGCAGGCAGTACCTGTGTCACCAATCCTCCTTGCGCTGTGGCGGTGCCCACACTAAATATCACCTTAGTTATATTGATGGCGACGCTTCTGAGTGTGGCCCCTTTACCTCCTCTTGGTCCAAGAGGATGGAATTTTTTGCATTTGTGGTGTATCACCCGATAGGAGGTGTGGTCAGCTGCCCCCCCGGCGCACCTCCTCTATGAATTCTTTGTTTCTGGTCACATCCGGGGCAATCCCCCTCTTAGCAATATGGACTTCAAGCTCACAACATCCAGGCGTCCCACACAGGCTGTTGGCTACCTGGCTCAGGGCCGAGGGGCTGACGGTGATGGCGGGGGGACAGCGGGTACCCCCCCAGTGGGCGTGGGGGCCATCGGTGTCACAAACAGCCAGTTATGTGAAAACCCCCTCCTGCTGGCATCGCAACGGAGTGTCGGCAGATCAAAAGGTAATCCGTGTTCTTCCCCGACAGCAGGCTCGAGCCCTGAGCCTGACAGCTGTGCGGGGGCGCCTCCAGATGGCTCGGGGACCATGCCTAATGCAAGGTCTCGTGCGTCTTGTGTGCGGTTGAAAGACAGGAGGTTCAGATTAGCCACATGGAACATGTGTGGGCAGACTGCTAACAAAGACGGGAAAATAGTCTCTAAGGCTCCTTTTACAGAACAGTTGATGCTCCTGGAACAGCTGGATCTGCTGGTCCTGACAGAAACTCATACCACTACCCACCCTTTTTCTAGAGGACAGGCTATTCTCGGGAGCACGTCCTTGCCTGAGGCGCGGGCCGGAGTTGCAGTGGTCACCCACTCGAGTGGCGGGTGGGAATGTACTCAGCAAGTTGTTTTGATAGAAGGGTATGCTCTGATGATGCGTTTGACCCACAGAGTAAGCCGAGAGGCTTTTTGGCTGCTTGGGGTATACGCAGACAACTCCCGGGGTCTTAACTCCCTGCTCGCTTTCTACGTGTCTTTGCGGAAGTGCCTCTCGGCGCTGGTGGCCTCTATGCCAGACGGGTCGTGGTCTGGCTGCATAGCTGCAGGCGACTGGAACTTCGTGGAACATCTGGATGACCGCAGCCAGCCATCCCCATGAATCCAAGGATGGTGGGCTTGCTCGAGGTCTTTTCTGACATTAGCGCCCTTTGCGCCTTTCGGGATGTGGTGGGCCACAAGCCATGCCCAAGAGGGTGGACTTACTCGCGGAACACAGCAGGCTGCAAGGTCTTCTCCCGGCTGGACAGAATCTATGTGCCCCATGACGGCTGGGCCGCGGAGCCTCCTTACATCCTTTCGACGAACTGGTCTGACCACAGGCTCGTGGTGTCTAACCTGATAGTCTCTAAGCCAGCAGTTCATGTTGGATTGCTATGACGTATCGGTCCAGCCTCAGACTCGCCCCTGCCCCAGCCTCATCCTTGTCCCACTCCAGCCTCACCTTTGTCCGGCCACACTCCCAGTTTGTGGCCTACACGCCCAAGCCACACGACCACTATCTCTGTGCCACTATTTCCCGATTGGGTCTGTCCTATTGTCCGTATGTCTTCTGTGGTGTTTGCTCTTATCTGTAGGCCACACTGGCCAGCTTATTGTCTCAATCATGTATATAGGCGCAACGAGCGGAGGGGGCAAAAGATCCTCACGGTTCTTTCGCCCGCTCACTCGCTGCGCTAGGTATGCTACTTATGTATACATCTCACGGTTCTTTCGCCCGCTCACTCGCTACGCTAGTCTAACAGTTCAAGTGGCTGTGCCTGCCCCAAGGCTCCCGAGCCTTGATGAGCTGGACAAGAGCAAGGAGTTCTGGCCAGGCGTCCTGTCCGCATGGGACAATGTAGGGCGGGGTGGCATGGCCACGCTAGAGGAATGGACAGCATTCAAGAAATCAGTCTTGCATGATGGTTTGGCGGTGAACACCTCCTTTAGACGTAAGGGTTCCAAATTCTGGAGAAACGCGGTTAGAAAGGAAGAGCTAGCCCCAGGCGAAATATGGGACGCAGTTAGGGGCCTATCGCAGCCCCAGCGCCCGGTCCAGGCCCAAGAAAAGGACAAGTGGGAAGTGGCCATCCTGGGATATGACATGCCTCCTGCCCCCAGGAAATGCTTCCGCCCTAGCTCCTCATCACCTTGGCAGGTGCCGGTCCCTGGCCGACCAGACGATCGGCTGGCACGTGCTCCAGGGAGACCTAAGGCGGCGGGGCTAAGCACTAAGACGGTGGCTGACATGTTGGATGATAAGGTGTCTGCGTTGAGAAAGAACGCCCTTCGGAAGATGAGGCGCATGGCCGAGAAACATACATCGGAGTGGTACAACCTCTCGTTGAACAAGGAAATGGACGAGCGGGGCAGCCGTGCATCGGTCTCAGTTGCGGGCCTGCAGCGACCCGAGGAGGACGTAGCTTGGACAGACTTGGGACACATGACCGCAGTGTCCAAGGACTACTTTGTGGCCCTGCATAGTCCGGAGCCTACGCCTGAGGAAAGATTGGTGGCTCAGGATGCCCTGATCAGGGAGACTAGGGCCACATACCACCACATACCCAGCCCGAGTGATTTCGAGGAGGGGCCTTTCACCGAGGAGGAGGTCCTGGTGCTCCAAGATAAAATGCCAAATACCACCCCAGGTCCCGACAGCATCCCATATGAGTTCTGGAAGAGACTGCGCCATAAGTTGCAGTGCCTTCAGAATTCCCCATCCCCTCCCCAAACCTTCTGGGATGTGTTCCGGGAGGTGGTGAACGACATGCGAGCGAGGGGCTCATCCCGGTGCGGATTTAAAGACGCTAATGTTAGTCTGTTCTACAAAAAAGGGGACCCAATGTTGGTCTCTAACTATAGGCCGATTTCGTCGATGAATACGGATTGCAAAATGTACACCAACCTAGTAAATGCCAGGCTGGCGCCCTGGGCAGTGAGCAAAATCCACAACGATCAGAAGGGGTTTGTACCAGGCCGTCTCATGAGTGACCATACACAGCTTGCACAGGGCATCGCTCACATGTGTAGTTTGACCAGGACTCCTGGTTATCTAGTAAGCTTGGACCAGGCAAAGGCCTATGATCGGGTCGACCAGGCCTGGCTCCTCCGCGTCATGGAAGCAATGGGGTTGCCCCGGAGCCTGACCGGTCTGATCCAGGATGTGCTGCCCAACTGCCGCTCTTGGGTGCGTATTAATAGCGGGTACAGCGACTGGTTCAAATTGAGGAGAGGAGTACAGCAGGGTGACCCCCTTTCCTGCCTTCTCTTTAACTTCTCGATAGAGCCCCTCGCAATGCGCCTCCGACGAACGGTTGGAGGCATCAGCATTAGCAGTCTGGCTCCCGCGAAGGTGATGCTTTATGCGGACGACATTAATCTGTTCCTGTCTAGCTCGAATGATATTCCTTGCGTGTCCTCGTGTCTAGACACTACTTCCTTTGCGATCGGGTCGAAGTTCAACAAGGACAAGACGGACGTCAAACCCCTGGGCCCCTTGGCGTTCGCTCAAGCCTGCTTTGACGGCCAGTCTATGGGTGGCGCACTACTTCCGGGGGCATACATTCTACCCCCCACCGACCCTTTGAGAGTCCTGGGCGTCTGGGTGGCTGCTACAGATCTGGCCGCTCCCAGGTGGGCCCAGATCCACAAGCACAATACATGCCTGATCAGGCAGTGGAGGGCCATTGGAGCATCGGTACAGAACAGGGCCCTCCTTCAATCCAGGTGTTACCATCTCCTGGACAGGAATGGGATCCACTCATCTACCCTTCGGAAGATGAGCCAACAGATACAGAATTTCATGAGGGGACCGTTCTCTACAATGCCGTTCGATGCACTGGAGGCACCACTGGAGGAGGGTGGCCTGAACTGCCCATCCTTGGCTCATAGGAAGGAGGCTTACGATCTACGCTTCCTTTCTCATCTTATCTCGGGGCCCCAGCAGCCCCTTTGGAAGGTGTGGACGTGGGCAGGCCTACGGGCAGCTACGTCCACCAGCAACAAGGCTGATATAGTAGGTCTGAACCCATTCCTGCAGCGGGCATACACTAGGCCCACTGTGCTTGAGGCCCGGCTGCGACAAGTTTTTATGACGGCCAAGAAGTACGGGTTGGATCTTAGATGCCAGGCCCCTCCCCTGAATGTGCGGCATGCTATGCCAGCATTCTACCACCTGGCCACGCCACTGCAGTCCTCTAGGCACGGCGGCGGGTGCCTTAAGGAACATGACTCACCTCTGGTAAGGGACTTGGTTGTTACGCGAGACAGAGATGCTGCGTGCCTGTGGTGCAGGACCAGCCGAAAGGCCATCCGTCAGAAGCTCATACACACTAATTGGTCGCCTAGAGTGATGGTCAGGACTTACAGCAAATCGGCCAATATGTGGCCTAAGATGGATAGCCCCCTGGGTTGCATCTGGATATTCACCAAGCCATCCTCTCTACTGGCTCGGAGCACGGATGTCTTGCGCGTCGCTAGAGGTCAGAGTAGAGCCTATGTTTTGAAGTATGATAACAGCCTTCAAGCCAAGCCCTTGGCAAAGGTGCCTATTTGTTCCGACACATTGCATGTCTGGACGGATGGATCGGCATTGGATAATGGTCTGGAATCGTGCACTGCCGGTGCCGGTTGGATCTCGGATTTGGAGTTGTACGATAGCGTGTCCCTGGTAGGCATTCCTATGACTAACAACATAGCAGAGGTTGCGGCGGTCACTTTGTGCCTGACCGCATGGCGAGGGTACAATATAGTCATCCATACGGATTCCGCCTATGTGCTCAAACTAATGAAAGGTAACCTTCTTGCTATGGAGAGGGATGGCTGGGGTGACTTCCCACGAGTCGGGCAATCAGCCTCATCCCTTCCCCTTTTTAAACACCTCCTTTTCCTGCTGAGGAGTCACAGGGGGAGCATTGAGTTTGTAAAGGCAAAAGCCCACAGAACTGACATTTGGAATAATAGGGCGGACTCTCTGGCAAATGAGGGGCAAGTTTCTGGGCGACCATATGACCTCTGGTCTCTGGTCACGCCTGATGGCTGGGTAGATCATCAACCGGTCTTGGCCCACCAGCCCCTAAGCTTTCTGACCAGGCTGATAGTCAGGGACGCTGTACTGCCCCCTTTGTCTCGATGGAAAGCGAGGCCCTTCTGTGATAAATGGGTCATCTCCATGGCCAACCTATTCGGGATGTACCTAGATGTGGACAGGTACGCACCCCTGGTTTGGAAGATTAACATACCGCTTGGTTTCAAGGAGACCTTGTGGCGGGAGATGAACCAAGCACAAGCTATAGGACACCGGTATCACGGCCAGCGTGAACTCATGAGAACGTGTCCTTGTGGACATGAGCTGTCCCTTGACCACATCCTCTTGGGCTGCATTCGGTATAATTTGTGTGATCTTGAGCAGGTCCTGTATGACAGGCTGAGGGAGATATCCCCCAAAGTCTGGCACAAGTCCCTGCACCCAGACACTTGGAAGCCCTTCCCTTGGTACCCTCTGCTTGCCCTTAAGCGGGTTGAGCAGGACTCCGTCAAGCCCAGCAAGACCTTGCTCAAGCCAAACGAAGCGTTCTCGAAGTCGAGGAGCGCCCGGGAGTGGGTGATAGGCCTCTACTTCTGGACGGTGTGGAAGTGGTGGATGGCGGAGGCCAATGAGCCAGACTTCCGATTTCTGCCTGCGAGGCAGGTGAACAACCTCCGTGTGATACTGGTGAAGGAGCCGCAGGACGTCTGATGAGGCGATTCTCTGTACGAGTCAGCTTACATCGCTTTGGTACTCACCTCGTCGTCTCACGAACCTTTCAGTTATCCAATGGGAGCGGGTCTCCCGCACAGAAGCTTGCTCGTGCGGGGCTACTCCAGCTGTATGGCGGCCGATATCGGGGCTTGCCTCGTGCCTGCGGTATTGCTGCGGAGCCCCTGGCGAGCCCCTAAGGGGGACGTAAAACTCATTAAGGGCGGTCCGGTACGGCGTCCCTCTCCACCTGCGGGGAGGGGCCACCTTGCCAATGTCAGACTAGTGGCCCCCTGCAGGTTTAGCAGGTATTCCTTTGGCGATTGCGCTTCAGGCGACCCCTGCACTCTCGGCCTCAGATTCATTCGTGAATCCTATGCCTTGAGAAGCTGTCTTGGTGTCTCCAACAGACAACGAGGTCTTAAACCAGATTCCTGCAGGTGACAGTAGAGAGAGCTCTAGAGAGCAGGATGGTTCCCTCGTTGGTGCGGGGCCCCGGCACAGAAGCTTGCTCGTGTCAGTGGCAGAGCCACCTCTCTGACCCACAAAAAATTAAAAAATTAAAAAAAATATAATAAACAATAGTTTATTATGTATAAAGATATTGGAAATGGCCAATGGTTTGAGGCTACTGAGGCTACGTTTGGGGTGCAGCCAGCTGTTTGAAAGGGTGCGTCGGCAGACGTAGTGAATATAATAATGTATATATTTTATAACTATAAATAAAATTATTACATATAAAATGGTGTCACTGACGGAGGCCGCTTGTGAGGTGGCCAGCTGGTGCTTTGCGGGCAAGTCTTCATGCGTCATATACTTGGATTAGATACATAAGTGTCCTATGTCCTACATCTTACACCAAGTATGCTTCCAACCCAACACTCAGGTTCTTGTTCACCGACCCTTGCCTCCAGACCCTCTGAACCTTCCAGACCTGCCTTGTATGCTCTTCTCCTTGTCATTCCATGCAAAGCTAGCTCCTGCGTATCATTGCGGTTAGCGCCAGATTTTTACTAGAATAATTCAAGGTGGCAAAACACGCAAACAGCTACTCACCTGCATTTCCTAGGCTTTTCCAACTCCTTGGTATCAAGCCACTGAAGTACTTACAGAATCCTCTTGCAGTATAGTCGTTGACGCACCTTGCCTTTCGTGTCTGCTGGTCATATGGTTGAGGTAAGCTCCAAGGCTGGGCGGAGTTTGAATGTCACGTTTATGCTTGAATCCCGTCACACCTTGAATGGTTGGCAACCGGACCTGTCAACCGGACCTGTCGATCTGCCAATCCCCAACCATTTCACATCGGGTCATTAACCTGAGGTTGTATCAATCCACTTGCTGCACAACTGCAACGTGAAACTTGTGTTGGATTGGTGAAATAGTGGCATTCAACATAAATGGTCAACACAGAGACGTTCACATCTAGAACAGAGGTTGGACAAGGCACCAGCACGAAACAAAGACGATTGATCGTGAACTGAACCACAACACCACAACCGCGGCACTTGACCACGCTGTAACAATACCAACGTTGACTTATCCGTCCACCTCAGCCACGTATACTGTCGAATATTCTATGCAATATGTCAACCCTTGCATGGTCGGCATCCTCTCCACTCAACGACGGGCTGTTGGTGCTTCTGGAAAGCCCCAGTGTAATCTCCAGACATGGTAGCATGTCATTACAGGGGCTCTACACTGAAACTTGTAACCCTTGGTGACGCCTCGGTCGGTACATCCTCATTGTTGGCTCGACTTACCGACCAACGCTTTTCGACCAACCCGAATGTCACTGTTAGTGCACACTCGTCCATCCATACGCATCCTATGGTGTTTTGGATGTCCTTGGCTACTGGAAATGGGAGGATGACGACGCTCGGTTTCGGTGTGGAATCTGGAGGCGGATTGATATACATCTCGGGCGACGGAAGACAAGACTGTCAAACTAAAATGTGCGTGTTCGACCTCCACCTCGACTGTTAATTCTAGCCGTGCGCCGGTCGTTGTTTCCTTACGAATATCCAACCTGACTGTATTGATGGCACTCCGGGCTGAGACACGGCGGGAACGGAATACTTCCACTCAATCACGCGCTCGTACTATCGTGGAGCAGCCAGCGCGCTCATCATTTACGACGTAACCTCACGCGTGTCCTTCCTGTAGGCGAAAGAATGGCGCAAAGACGTCCGTGCACACGCCGACCCGAACCTCCTCATAGCGAACAAGGTCGACTCGGTTCCCGAAGAAGAGGAGAGTGCGAGCGCCTGGAGCACGAAGGCGAACACTCTGGTGGCTTTCAAAGCTAGAGAAGGTTCGGAAGCGATTAGCCTATGCGATTGGTATAGGAGGATGGGCCACCGCTGTATGAAGGCGATTATCGACATAGTGAACGGCACCGTGACAGTGTTTGACTGGGTTCAAAACTGGGCGCCCACGCATTGGAACCGCTGGAACTCACCCACGGCGCCCATGCCGGTCGAGTCAATCAGTCGTTTCCAATACGGTTTCATACCAGTGGACGATGACTCGCGTGCGAGTTGGGTACTGTCCCTGAGAGCGACACCTGATGCACCTGTAGAGTTCGAGAAGTGAGCTATCACGATGCAGAATGGAAAGGTGGGCGATTAGAACCATCATGTTCGGTAACGCGAAGGAACTGGTAGCAGGGAGGACAGAAGATTTCTATGAGCAGCAGGAGCTTCGGATTCTCTCGTCCTGCACTCACCGTCATCGAATGGAGTCGCCCGACGATTCGTCGGCGTGGCTACCAACGGCATCCGCGCCATGCTTCACAACGCGAACCTCCCGCCACGCTTCTGGGCTGAAGCAATGGCGACATTCCAGGACGCCAACGAAGACGAACGAGGGAGAACGCCGTATGGGCGTTTTTATGGCACGAACCTGACGTAGGACACATATGTAGCTTCGGATGCGTAGTGAAGGTTACACTTCCCAAGGAGGCGCTGCGGAAGCTGGACGATCGGGGAGTGAGGTACAAGTATGGGGATGGTTAAGCGTCTGGCTCCCACAGATTGGAGTTAGGGAGAGCAGGGACGTCACACTTTATGAGGGGACCGCTTCCGTGCTGCCTGACGATGGATCCACCGCGGAGGTCCAAGATGTAGACCTGCAGATACGCAGGCGACCGACCCCACACCTACGAAGGACAACGCAGAGGGTATCAGGGACAGCGACAATGAGAGGTCAGCACCGCCGCCGAGGGGGAACTTGCACTTCGTGTACCCACCCTCGCGCAGTTAAACCCGTTCCGTCGCTGACTGAAGACCTCGCTGATGATATCCCAGCCAGCCTAGCAGGAATTAGGGCGACGAATTCCTTCAGGACGTGGGGCAATTTTACTTGGCCCAGCCTTGTGCGCCGCGCTGGAGGGCGGGGTGCACTCCTTGTCTTCGGAGCATCTGAGAAGCCCGGTCCAGTGTTCAGGCCTACGCCGTCGGCCCCTGATCCTCAGACAATTCAAGACGCGCGCGACGCAACCAAATGGCGAGCCGCCATGAACATTGAAATCGAAAATATGCGTCACGTACGCGTCTTCACAGCAGTCCCACGTCCTCTCAACACGACTATCATCAGGCACGTTGAGTTTTCCACTGGAACTTCGAGAATGGCTCACTCGTCAAGCACAAGGTACGCCTAGTAGGACGGGGATTCGCCCAGGTCTTCAGTGTCGATTATCAGGAAGCCCGCCTATATGCACCGGTGGTGCGACTCGAATCTTTTTTCGAGTTCTTGCTTCGATCGCCGCGCTATCCGACCTAAATCTCCGTTCATTTGATGTATCAGCTGCATACCTACACGGGAACATTGACGGAGAGGTCTACGTGGAGTCACCCTCGGAATACGGAGACCGAGGTCCTGTTTTGGAAGGGGATGGGTTGCTTTCTAGGGCAGAAACACATGTGTATTGAATAAATTACAATTATATACAAATGATACGAGTTTATACGAGTTTCTGCAACTGTGTGTGGCCGGTGGGGGGTGCTCGTCGTTGAGGAGGGGAGGGAGGACGACGACAAGGCGAGAGAAGGGTCCGACTTGCATCTCCAACTTGGCGGACCAATCACACAGCCGCCAAATGGAGGCACCCACCTTTGGCCTCTATCCACTCTCGACCTTGTATTCCGGCTGCCGCGTACATCCACTTCCAAGGCTGTTTGGCATATTACTATGAGTTGAGAATGCAGTCAGAGACGGGAATGGGGAGTACAACTTATTATAACATATTTCGTTCGGTTGCCATATATCGTAGGTACCTCGTAGCAGCGACTCGATGCAAAGTTAGAAACGGGTGGCTTGCGTTGCGGTAGACGATGTGGATATGGAGTGCGCAGCCAGTGTGATAGCAAGAGATATTATGGCGACAAAGGGACAACCCTGACTGCATTACATGTATATGGAGACTGACTGAAAATGAAGGAATATCAAGACATCATGTCGAGTGAGTGAGAGGGTGAACGGCGAAAGAAAGTCTTAGCGTGTGTGCTTCGCCCGAATCGTAAAGGAGACTAAGGACCGATTGGTGAGTTTGGGTAATGAAATAGAACTCGAGCGGTGGCAGGTTGGTCATTTCAGTAGTTGGCGGACCAATCACATGAGGCGCAGACGGCCACAAAGATGAAGAACTCGTAGACTCGAGACGGCTACTTCCTCTGTCCGAATATGGCCTCGAAGTATTCAGGATAGCGGCTGGATCGATCGATAGGCCTTGCTGCATTGTGGTCATTGTTTTCCAAACCGCAAAGCAAAGCCAATCTGCCATATTATCCATGGCCGTACGTAGGTTCTCTCCCTTCATCTTAGCACCCTAGAAACACCACTAGATCTTCCCAGTTCCTATAGGTCATGATCGAGAAGCAACGAGTCGTTGACCTGCTTCAACTCGCCTTCACTCTATCTCGGCCGGTAGCGACGTTCGCTGTTCCCACACATATTTCGACCTGATTACCAGGCCACCCGCTCAAGCTATGCAACTCCTTCACTCTCCCCTTCCGTCCTTCGCCACTCCCGCCTTAATTGGACCGTCACGCTTGCCCACCTCGCACTGCTCCCTTTACTGGCGTTCCCGAGCTCTGCGCCACTCCTTATAGACGCCCACACTCGCCGACTGCAATACATCAATATTCGCGTCCACTTTCGTTCTGATACTTCACCATCACGAAAGCCCAATCAGTCGGCGGTGTCCTACTCTGCATAACCGGCAACAAAATCATCGGCCAGTCGTAAATTCGTCTGGATTCGTACTCCAACAATCTCGCGAGTGTGGCCATGCGCTTTTAACTGCTCTAACAAATCCCGACATCAGAGTATATAAACGCATCACGGCTTACCGTTATTGCACAAACTCACTTTTTCTCACCATTGCTCAGTATTTACGGTTCAAACTATCTCCAACTATCTCCCCTCGCATGGCATCTGGTAGTGCCACCGTTCCTGCCTCGCAAAAGTCTCCCCCTCAACCGTCACACGCACCCGTCCAACTGTACATCCTCATTGTCCTAACCCTCCAATGCCTCCTGCTGCCTTACCTCACCTGGTTTCAGCCTCAGCGAAGGTCCTGCCAACGTATCAATTTATTTAAGGTCTTCGGAAAGCAGCTTGCTCCCCTATGACGAACTACGCCCAGGTCAGGCCAAGGGAGATGTGGGAGAGATATCAGCAAGAATTCTGGCTCAATGCTTGTGAAGAAACGAGACGGAAATATCATGAAAAGCAGGCCCAAAGTCGAAACGTTTGCAACTTGGGAGCTGCACCGGGGCTGTGCTGATACTGAATAGTACATACTTAAATCCTACATATCCCTGAGTGAAGATATTAACAAACCGACCACCACCCTCAGCCAAGGTTCGATTCAAATATGTACGACGTCGTTCTGGCGACTCGTCCGCAGTGTACGAAGGTATTGGACAAGCTGCCTGCGACTCCGGAGAAAATTCCGGCGCTCTTCTTCGCTCATGAGCGTACGTTTTCAATTCCTCGGGGCTTTATTATTATTATGAAGTTTACTTATTTGCGTGCATTTCACCCAGACCCAATGTTGAGTTGGCCCAAGAAACAACGCCCCATCTCCGGTCCAATGGATAACGCGTGGGACAGGTTTGGACCTGACGGTACACTTTCTCAATTCCCGCAAGATTCTGAAAAGACCCTCCGATCCAAATACAATCCACGAGCCGTCGCTGTCTTCAGCGCGCACTGGGAGACCCATGGTCAAACACTCGGTGAGTATTTGAAGTGGCTCTCTCTCACGTTCGATTCGACATATAACCAGTGACCGATTGTGGTGACGAGGACCCTCTGCATATGGGTTTCAACGGGTTCCCTCCTGCGGTGCGTGAAACTGGCCCACTCGAGGTAGAAACACCACATGATTATCTCCCATCACGTCGTAGATCTACCGTATTCCATTCACGTCGAATGGAGACTCTGTTTTCTCGAAGTGAGGCCATTGCACGAGCTTTGTAAATAACGTGCGTTGGAGGGAACGACGTTCCTTCACGTTCCTCTCCAGTCACTGAGAAACGCGGCTGAGGTGGACAGGGCTACAACACCTCTGGGTTCGATCGCGGAGTGTGCATGCCTTTCATCCTCATATTCGACAACACCTTCACCAATAGACCGATTCCGAAATTAAATCAACATCGATAGTCTGAAACTTGAAAAGGAGTAGGCTCTGGGTGCGGCCGGAGCTGAACTGCATGAGGTTCGTGGACGTTCACGCCTTTCAAGATCCAAGCGAAATGACGCGTTGTAGGGAAAATGGGGGTTAATCCTTGTGGGTGGCCTGAGTTACCACAACCTGTGTGACTTCGCTGGATCCGCTACTGCGACCCTTGCGAATCAAGAATTGCATGATGCAATTACCAGCGCACTACAGAGGACAGATGCAAGATCCTGACCGATGCAAGTCATGCCCATCACTTAATTATAGTCTAACGGAATGTCAAACTGCGCTCCGTGGTCTCATTACACACAACTATTTCCGTCTCGTTCACCCACACGCGGACCACTTTGCGCTCAAATGGAGGCGACCAAGCGAAGATAATTCTTGGAGAGTATGGGTTGATCTCTGCCGTGTTTGACGTGTAACAAGTCGGATTATTGGGGAGGCTCCAGGAGGGAATTCACATACGTTTCTGCGTCCGTCTTGAACCTGGACACCTCTTGACCGGGCTTGCGGTGCCTCTTGGCTTGAAGAGCTAGGAGCCGTCCAAGTTAGATCCAATGACAAAGTCGCGCAAAGAGTAGGAGTGCTCACAAATGAGTCCATGTGCACCAACACCCTCGAGTAGATCTATCGGACCGTTGCCATCTGGACGCAGACGAGCAGCGCTATTCGATCTTTTCAATGCACTCTTTAGGGGCCGCTTAGGCTGAGCGTTTCCTTGAGCTCTCTCCTCCGAATCGATTTCGCTCTCGCTTCCATAAATGACATCCTCAAAGGCCTCTTCCCCTTTGCGTTCGGTCGTCTCCTGTTGTACCAATGAATAAGTTAAATTAGGCGCGAGTGCGGACGGAACACACTTCCTCATCGCTCTCTCCCGCAACGGCCTTCCTTCGTTTCGTGCGTTCTCGTCGCATCTTGGTGTTAGCAGGGGTTTTGCGCCCATCCTCCATATCGGTGGTATACTGTATGATGTGGTCACATCCAAAAGATCGAATCATGCGCTCAAGAATATGTCGGAACTTGACCTAAGTCACGAAAGACGGCTGAGTAAGAACCTGAGGAGACAATTAAAAAGACTACGCACCTTGAGCACGCGATGTGTTGTCAAACACCCAATCAACCCCCGAACTATATCCCCGAGTTGGGGCTGGATGACCTCCGTGGGGGGACTATACACGCAAAACCAAGGACAGCCTTGACAACCTCACGAGTTCTTGCAGTGAGAAGGGAATTGACGGCGTTGAGAATCGGCGTGAAGTACTCTGGCGAAAGATCATCTGCACCAGGCGGTAGTTGGATTCCCCCTTCATCGAACGAACATGATGTAGCGTACTCTTGAACTCGGAATGTACCAGAGAAAGCGCCGTCACTCCCGTACTGATCGTGTGATCCCTCTCCGCGGCGAGAGAGGCACCAGCCTCATGCCCACTACCCCGCCGCTCATATCGAGCACTCCGCCACGAACCACAACGTCCACGACTTCGACCTTCTGCACAACAGGCAGGTACGGCGCAAGAACAAGCAAGATGTCAAGCATTTGCAGCACCGTCTTCACTTTGCCCTCCTTTGCCTTGGGCTGGGATCGGCCGGGGTTGGTTCGGAGCCCGGAAAGGGAGGTGTTAAGGTGTCCCAACACGCTCCGATACACGCCCGCCAATACACACTCCCCCGCTACACCTGCCCATACACCAATGACCTCCCCGTCTTGCGCGCGCTCCCTGCGCTCGACGTTCGCAAAGACGTTGAACAATACCGCGAGCCAGTTCTTTTCCTGCCCTCTCAGATATCTAAGGTTCTTCTTGCTCTTTTCCTTTTTGCTCTCGTTTTCCTCCCCCCGGTTTTGGACTTGCGTTTGGGACTCAACGACATTCCTCAACGCGCGTAAGATCGGTGGGCAGAGTGTAGGGTTGGTATACATTGCCTTCGTGAGCCGCTCTCCCAGCTCATGTCCGAACGCGTTGGAAAGGTCGGGCGGGTTGGAGCAGTATGCCGGGAGGTGTACCAGCACTGATACGCGAGGATCGATCAGACTTTTGCGATGCTGGGGTTCGAACCCGGTCCAGTGGCGAGATTGGTGAGCTGGTCGATCAGGGGCAGGAAGGTCTGGGTGAAGTGCGCGAGGGGGGTTGGATGCGAACGCAGCGAGGCTAAGATGGGGAGAAGAAATGCACCGGGTGTGGCGTTCGTGTTTGGGTTTCATCTCCCTATCATCCAATCAATAACTCCAGCTCACCTACCCGAACAGCGCAAATACAACAGCTTACCTTTCTTCGGGAACCAAGTTCAAAGGTAATAGACTTAACAGTCCGTCGACCCCCGCCGCTCGTGCAAATGCAGAGAAAACAGCATCTGCGCCTTCGCGATACTGAAACCCCTTCTTCACGCGCATCTCGCCCACCTTCCTCACCACATCTCCAAACTATTCCTGTGCACTTGACCTCTTCACCGCATCGTTCCACAGCGCCGGAAATACCATGATGAAACCTTCCAGAGTGCATAGAACGTTCCCCAGAGCGGGGACGTACGCGAGGGACGTCAGGCCGCCATGAGGGTTTACAGAGGGGTTGTGGGTGGGTGCGGGAGAAGGAGCGCGACGCATTGGGTGAGCTGGATGAGGGTCACCTCTGCGCTTTTACGAATTTCTGGGGTCGATTCGAGGTACGTGAATGCCAGATTCCAAATTATGGGGAGGTCGATCTGCATCGCAGCTGAGTGTGAGTGTGTATCGAGGTCCATTCCTGATGGCAAAGGTGGGGTGGGTGAGGATTTGGCCTAGGGCGCTGAGCCAGTACGGCGCAAGTTGGGCGTCTTGCTTTGATGGAGGATTTGCGGCGATTGCTTCTAATACAGAACTTGCCGTCTCTCGAGCTTCGTCCGGATTAATATCGTCCGATTCCAAGGAGATTAAAGATGTGAGGAGGGCGTACGCGGCTTGCAAGAGGTACGGACGCGAGAGTTTTGGGAGGAGCAAGAAGTGGGTCGTGAGAGTTTTAAGATGTTCCCGCGTGATCCTTTGAGGGACGAGCATCTTTAGAGATGCAAGGAGATGGATGAACGTATCTGGCTTGGCCGTCTGCGTCTGGAGCACCACACATGCCCACTCGCCGACACGAACTCGCCATGGATGCGCCTGCAGCGGGGGTGGAGGGTTTGACAAGATATCACAGACGGCCTCTGCGGCCTTGCGGCGAACTTTGGGGCGGAGGTCGATGCTGGCCCTCTACCAGCACGCTTCTTTCTACCACCTCATTACTTGCACAATCCTTTGCACCCCCCTAGCAAACTGCTTCCTAACGCTTGAATCCTTCCCCAACTGCAGGAAGGGAAAGGAAGACTAGACCGAGGGACTCCCTGACTCTAGAAGCGTGCGTTGCCACTACGCTACCTAGTCTGGATGTTGGAGGAATCATCAACTCCACCACCAGCCGATTGCTCTCGCAAAACCAGCTACCCTCACGTTTCGCCTTTAAATCGATCCCGACGCACGTGAAATGTGTATCTAGAGTTGTAGTTGATAGTCGTCTGGATCGATCATGTTCGTTGCTGCCAAGGCTTTGCGGGCGAGGAGTCTTCGGCTAGGTGCGTCGAAGGATCGTAGAGCGCTGACAGCGGAGGCGTAGGTGCGTTCGAATGCGTGCTCATTCCCTGGATTGGCGGACGGGTGGTAGCGCTAACCTCGCTGGTGTATAGGTGACTAAGCATTGCGACGCCGTCGAAAGAATGAACGCGACAACATGGGTCAAAACATGGTGATCCTTTGTTTACCACTTGCGTAATTGGGCCTTTTTTACACAGCAGCAGATAAAATGATCATCGATAGTGATGTTGGGTAGTATCTCACAATACCGCAGCAGGACGAGTGGTTAGGATCCCAAATGCCCATATATCTGTCTCCGTCTTCCTATCATCTGCTGGTCACCTGTGGCCATTCTCAGTAATATAGTACGTCGACCAGCACTGTGTGCCAAACTGGAGACACGATCCACCTCTACACCACGTGGATGGCAATAACGACCAGCAAGGATGGACCTCGGACTTGGAAACACTGCGCATTCAATAGACGGTTTGAACAGAGGATGGATCCAACACTGTCAGGGAAACTACTTCCATGCTATAAGTACTATTTCGATAACCGGTTTCAGCATTTGAGTGCCCGTAGACCCCCAGATCTAGACTCAACATATTGGTATTTGGGATGGGGACCAAAGGGACTGTAGAGGAAGACAATAAATAAGGTTCAGACTTAGTTCAATTGCTTTGCATACTCTCGACGCTAGCCCCATAACGTAACCTAAGCACGAATATTCAACTTCCCGCCGTCGGTTCGCCCCATATCTTGGATTGTACCTTTGTGAACGCTTTTTGATGCTACCCACAATTTGCCTTAAACCGCTGGCGCTCTGGGGAGGTCTTGGGCAATCAGGAAATCAGTCTATCATGTGCATCATCTCTCGTCTTATTATAATTGGAGATCTTTGGAAATCTTATGGCAAGTTACAGGTGTTGAGTCAGCATGACTCAATGTCACGTCTCTGTGATTGTTATTTGGTCCCTGTCCTGTATATATATACTACGTGTTTGCTCATATATATAATATGGTTCATCCTCACCTTTTGTGCGCTAGGGAATTCTTCAACAATAGGTCCACACATTTGGTCTGTAAAGCGCGCTGTCCGTGTCTTCCCGTCCTCTGGTTCATCATACGCCGTGCTCTAGACTCTTACAAAGGAGAAAGGATCATATCGGGAATCATATGTGCATATGGATATAAACGGAGGAGATCCTGCTATCCGGCAATACGTGACAATGTGAGGATATGAAGAAGAAGGTGCAACCTAGCTCTACCACGAACAGCCAATAGAGCAAGTAACAAGCACACGTTCAAGAATAAAGCAAAACCTAGGGCTGTGCAGTGTTGGAAATTTGGGCCCAAGACTTTCCAAATGCAAACTCGTCAAAATGAAGAGAAACTGACCGAACAGGGGATGTGCGAGGGATTGTGAGGAGAGCAGCAGAATGTAGGCCTGCACGACAGTCATGGGGTACCCAATAGAGCAAGCCGCCATCCGGGTCTCTAACCCAACCCTCTTTGTCTGGCCGTTTAGCCTCGATGTACGAGGTGAACCACGAGGGAATTTGTGGAGATGAGTCCCATGAGTGAATCCCCCTGCCACTAGACCCATAAATGATATGCTGTACATCGGGAGAGTATGCAACGGGCACCACAGGGCGAGTGTCCCCTCCAGAAGATTGCCAAGTGCAGAGCCAGTCTTAGCATTCCAGATTCGAATTGTCTTGTCAAATGATACAGAGGCGATGTGCTGCCCATCGGGAGAGTAAGCAACTGACCACACTAGGCCAGTGTGCCCCTCCAAAGGCTTGCCGACTGCAGCGCCAGTCTCAGCATTCCAGATTCGAATTGTGTTGTCATATAATCCAGAGGTGATGTACTGCCCATCGGGAGAGTAAGCAACTGAGCGCACCCCGCCAGTGTGCCCCTCCAAAGGCTTGCCGACTGCAGAGCCAGTCTCAGCATTCCAGATTCGAATTGTCCAGTCAGATGATCCAGAGATGATGTACTGCCCATCGGGAGAGTAAGCAACTGACCACACCTGGCCAGTGTGCCCCTGCAAAGGCTTGCCGACTGCAGAGCCAGTCTTAGCATTCCAGATTCGAATTGTCTTGTCTTCAGATCCAGAGATGATGTACTGCCCATCGGGAGAGTAAGCAACTGAGCGCACCTCGCCAGTGTGCCCCTCCAAAGGCTTGCCGACTGCAGAGCCAGTCTCAGCATTCCAGATTCGAATTGTCTTGTCTTCAGATCCAGAGATGATGTGCTGCCCATCGGGAGAGTAAGCAACTGAGGACACCTGGCCAGTGTGCCCCTCCAAAGGCTTGCCGACTGCAGAGCCAGTCTCAGCATTCCAGATTCGAATTGTCCAGTCAGATGATCCAGAGATGATGTACTGCCCATCGGGAGAGTAAGCAACTGAGCGCACCTCGCCAGTGTGCCCCTCCAAAGGTTTGCCGACTGCATCGCCGGTCTCAGCATTCCATATTCTAATTGTCTTGTCAGGTGATCCAGAGATGATGTACTGCCCATCGGGAGAGTAAGCAACTGAGCACACCCAGCTAGTATGCCCCTCCAGAGGCTTGCCGACTGCAGAACCAGTCTCAGCATTCCAGATTCGAATTGCCTTGTTATCAAATCCAGAGATGATGTACTGCCCATCAGGAGAGTAAGCAACTGAGGACACCCAGCCAGTGTGCCCCTCCAATGGCTTGCCGACTGCAGAGCCAGTCTCAGCATTCCAGATTCGAATTTTGTTGTCATATGATCCAGAGATGATGTGCTGCCCATCGGGAGAGTAAGCAACTGAGCACACCGTGCCAGTGTGCCCCTCCAAAGACTTGCCGACTGCAGAGCCAGTCTTAGCATTCCAGATTCGAATTGTCTTGTCATGTGATCCAGAGATGATGTACTGCCCATCGGGAGAGTAAGCAACTGAGCACACCCAGCTAGTGTGCCCCTCCAAAGACTTGCCGACTGCAGAGCCAGTCTCAGCATTCCAGATTCGGATTTTGTTGTCATATGATCCAGAGATGATGTACTGCCCATCGGGAGAGTAAGCAACTGAGAACACTACGCCAGTGTGCCCCTCCAAAGGCTTGCCGACTGCAGAGCCAATCTTAGCATTCCAGATTCGAATTGTCTTGTCAGATGATCCAGAGATGATGTACTGCCCATCGGGAGAGTAAGCAACTGACCACACCTGGCCAGTGTGCCCCTCCAAAGACTTGCCGACTGCAGAGCCAGTCTCAGCATTCCAGATTCGAATTGTCTTGTCATATGATCCAGAGATGATGTACTGCCCATCGGGAGAGTAAGCAACTGAGCACACCTGGCGAGTGTGCCCCTCCAAAGGTTTGCCGACTACATCGCCGGTCTCGGCATCCCAGATCCGAATCGTCTTGTCATCCGACCCAGTGGCAATGTAGCACCCGTTGGGAGAATAACATGTGCTATTCACACCGCCCTTGTGTCCAATCCATTCTAATGGCGGCTCTGGCCATGACAACAATTTCCCGCTTGGCATCTGGATGCCTTTAGTGAAATATGTGCTAATGATCGTTGATAATGGTGAATTTGAGGGCAGGAATGGTGCTGTTGAAATATAGGTGTGCGGAGTGCGCGCTTATAGAGATGGGAATGCGGAAGACGTTCATGAAACGACAAACATCCTGAATTCTTTCTAACAGCTTCTCGTCCATATCCTAGAGCCAATTAGAATTTCTTTCGATTGCCCATCACAGCAAGCCGGAGCTTTACTCACTTTGATTAATTTCGATGTCAGTTCTCGAAGCCTTGGAACCCCAATTCGCAGCATTCCCATAATGCTCAATACTTCAACCCAAAATAGTGCATAGGGGCCTTCAAAGAATTTCCTCAGCATGTCCAACAGACGCCGCTCACGAGTGTCGGGAGTAAAGCAAAGATGATTTGACCAATACAGAGAACTATACTGCAAAGCGTCGGAAATATTTTCTTTGATTCGCGATGCGAGTCCTTTCACATCGCCATTCGCGAGCCGGGAGTCTTCGAGCCCGCAGATGTTGAAACGGAGCTGTTCGACCATCTTCTCGAGGCAAGCGATACCCAGTTGAGCATTTGCCTCTCGGAGGTTAACCTGATAGTCGGCCTGGCAATAGTCGCTCACAAAGAAGTCCGAAATGGACAAATGCCGGACACGAATTCCTCCACTGGCTCTTTCGTCTCGATACAACATAGAGCCGAGATCATCTACCCATATTTTCACCACGTCAGGTCTCACTCCTCCCAGCTCTGCAATTGTCTCTTCACACAGTGGACGGTACGGCGCCGTGATAAGAAGCACTCCAATCATCCGCCGAAATTCGGCATTGCGGTGCACTCTTCGTGCCCTGACGATACTGGAGTACAGTGCGTATAGAGCCATCAAGCCAGGACTGCTTGAGTCTTGCAAGGTCGCCCCTAATAGCTTGGTGGGTTCACAGCAATGCTCAAGTGCAAGAGCAAGAGTCTCGATGAAGATGAATAGACCTGCTGCTCGGGAGATAACTCGATCCAAGAGCAATGGTTCTGGCCAAGGAGATTGGAGGGACCGGTTTGAAGCTACTCTATTGAATCGGGATTCCGCGAAGATTCTTAGGTTGGTGGTCTCTTCATCTGCGGTCAAACCATATCGCAAATGCGACAATTGGGCGGGACTATCAAAGAAACGTTGGATACCGACTTCTTGTCTACTCGTGATGATGACCTTGAGCCACGGAGCGCATGCGGTCGCGTTTGTCAGGGCCTCAAGGACGCCTCGACGACTCTGAGCGCTGCCGCACTCATCAAGTGCGTCAATGACAAACACGAGAGTCCTTTTTGGGAGGCGAGGAAGTTTGAGGATGAATTCAAGGAAGAGAGTGGGCATTGATTCGGGTGCGACGTTTGGGTTGTTACGAAGAAATTCTGCGACAATTCGTCGAAAAGGGGGGAAGAGTATCGCGAGTTTGCGCATGAGAATCGGAACGATATTTTTTGGGTCTCTCAGTTCCTGATCATCCCTCCGGCAGAAAAATGCTCCGGCGAGCTGCTCTTTATCGTCAAGGCTCGCGCAGATCGAATGTGCTAACGACGTTTTGCCGATGCCAGGTAAGCCGTAGATCCAGTATGTATTTCCACCGTCTGTCTGCTCCAATCCATTGGCCACCCAAGCTATGATGTTTTCGAGGAGGGATTTGCAGGTGTCTTTCATACAGCAGAGACTAGTATTAGTTAAGCCCGCTTCGCGGGCGGCTTGCTGGGTTTCACACTGTTGTAAATATTTTAGTTAGTTAGATTTAGATAGATAACAAACTTTCATTGAGTCAATAAAGCCTCTCTGTAAACTA
>Ga0307515_10007567_pt1 | contig 21452 bp, 15 predicted proteins | sample 17_EM_MG_FD_194513 | JGI IMG/M metagenome (GOLD analysis project Ga0307515, IMG submission 194513) | Populus trichocarpa ectomycorrhiza microbial communities from riparian zone in the Pacific Northwest, United States - 17_EM | ecosystem: Host-associated > Plants > Roots > Unclassified | place...
CGCACTTTCGAAAAAGTCTCGGTCGCAAGCCACCCCCACCCCCCACCCCGCTCTGACCAAACCCACAACCACTTTCAAAAAACACTGTGCGGCTGCCTTGACGCTAACTGGCGCGTACTCTATTGAAAGTTCTCTAGCCGTTTGCGCTGCCTGACGTCTTTGACGGTTGCCTGTCGCGTGCCTTGCGCCGTCGATCAAAACATTCTGCGTCAGGCTGAGCGTACACAAACAAACATCCTCCTTCTGGGGAGACTGACTGCGCGCAACCTATAGCTATCTGGCCCTATGGCAGTGATGACATCATCTGCCTTCGATAAAGCGCCTTACGAGGGCAAGGCGCAACCCGTTCCATCCTCAGATACGATGGCTTTGGATTCAGACATCAACGGGTGAGTCTAGCTCTCTCCATTCACCTCATTTCATTGTGCATTTTTCTTTTTCTGTCACAAAGCGCATGTATTTATTGAATGAATCCATTTGCAGAGTCGCGAATAAATATGACGCCCTCTTTGACGAACCTGACTCCCACTTCATTGAAAACTCAACTCAGTCCATCTACCCTGAGTCAGATCCTCAACCTACCCTCAACGGCAATCACCTACCAGACAGCACAATGCCACCCTTCGATGCGGCAACAGCTCCTATAACGGACGTCTCCAGTGGCATCGCGCCCATTGTGCAATTTCTTCCTGACCACCAAAACGACTCGAATTCTCTCTTCGACGGCTCCGACATCGCCGCGCCTACTTCCACCCTTCCAGCAGTCGAAGCTCCAGTATCGGATCTAAGGCAGGACAAGGATTCAATACCAGGTGGAGCAACAGAGGAACAAGTCGAGCCAAGTTTAGGAAACATGGAGACTGCGCCTCCTCATGCCAAGATTGTACCTTCGCGGGAGAACTCAGATGTCATGGATGTGTCTCAGGACCTCCCAAGTGCGCCCGCTTCGGGGGCAAGCTTTATGGATACGTCTGAGGATAACAGGGCGACTCCCGGAACAGAACTCCCTGACCGTACGGGAAACGACGCCACGGAGCCCACTGCGGATAGGCCCGCACCGCTCCCACTGCAAACTCATCCTTCGATCGAGTCCCCATCCCAAATTCCGTTCACCCAGTCACCAACAGCGACCGATCAGGATATGGCTGAGGCGCCTTCATCTGGAAAAGTGCGAACGCGTGAGGACGAGGAGGAGGAAGATGCTCCATCTGCGAAGCGCACAAAGACTGAAGAAGAGGATGGAGCAGGATTTAAAATTCCCGAGGTACCGGCTCAGAAGGACGCTACTGTCAGCAATGGCAATGCCGTTTTTGGAGACCAAATTTACGCCCAGCCGGCTGAGCAGTACTCTAATTCTCCAATGACAAAGGCGCAGAACAAATTCCTACTTGAGCGCATACGAAATACGAAGAAGATCAAGGTAGCCTTTGCTTTTAGAGACCCAGTCGATCCTGACGCTCTTGGTATCCCCCAGTATCGTGATTTCATCAAGGAACCAATGGATCTCGGCACTATGGAGCAGAACCTGAAGGATGACAAATATGCTTCGATGGCAGATTTCATGAAGGATATGAATCAAATCATAGAAAACACTGTCAAGTTTAACGGCCAGGAACACCCAATCACCCAGGCTGGCCTAAACATGCGCGCCTACTTTATCAAAGGATTGGTGAAGATGCCTAAAACAGACATTGAAGTGCCTCCGCAACAGAAGAAGATGAAGAGGCCCACAGTAGCAACTGTTGCCAAGCCGCGGCGTGAGTCTAGGACTAGTGTTGTCCCTACAAAATCGCCAACTGTGACGGCGACGGCCACATCTCCGCAGAATACATGGCCTTTAAATTCGGATGGCATGCCCCTTATTCGACGGGATTCTTCAAACGCCAACGACCGACCCAAGCGAGAGATACACAGGCCTCCGCCGAAGGATCTTCCATACAACAGCGTGAAGCCGAAGAAGAAGAAGTACCAGCTAGAGCTGAAATTTTGCGAGAGCGTGGTCGCGGAAATGACGAAGTCGAAACATGCCAAATTCTCTTATCCTTTCCTAAAGCCCGTGGATCCCGTGGCTCTCAACATCCCTCAATACCTTAAGATTATCAAGAAGCCTATGGACCTTGGCACTGTAGAAAAGAACTTAAAGGATGGCAATTACCAGACTGCAAAGGACTTCTATAACGATGTGATACTGATGTTCAATAACTGCTACAAGTTTAACCCCGAGACAGATGACGTACATAAGATGGGGAAAATGTTCCAACAAGTGTTCGATTCTCTTTGGGCCCAGAAGCAAGCTTGGATTGAAGAGCACACCCCAGTTTCGGAACCTCAGTCGCCAGCAACAGCCGACTCTGAAGATGAGGAAGAGGAAGAGGAAGAGGTCGACGATGAAGCCGCGAAGTTAATGGCCATCCAGCAGCAAATTGCCCAACTGAATAGTGCGGCTCAAGCGCTGCTTCAGCAAAAGGCCGGTAAGAGAGCCTCTCCAAAAGCAAGCGCCAAGAAGGGCGCCAAGAACGCGAAACCCGTGAAATCAAGGAAGAACAGTACCCTCCCACCACCTAAAGCAGCACCAAAGGCAAAAGCACGAACAAAGCCCGCCGCTCCCTTGACCTTTTCGCAGAAACAAGAGATTTCAGATGCTATTAGTACTCTGGGAGATTCGGACATGAGGAAGGCAGTTCAGATCATCAGGAATGGCTGCCCTCATCTTGCAGTAAGTGCATCGCCTCTGCCTCTTGATATTTACTCTAACACAATATCAGAATGTCAATGACGATGAAATGGAGATCGATATGGAAGAAATTGGCGACGATTGTTTGCGTGAACTTCTCAAGTTCATCAGGGCCGTGAAAGGACCAAAGGGTGCTGCAGATGACGAATTCGAGTCGCAGAGACATGTTGCTAAGGCTACTGCCGCTTCAAAGCCAAAGAAGAATAAGCCTATGGGCAAGAAGGAGCAAGAAGACAGCATCAAGCAAATCCAGGAGCAACTCAGGAATTTCCAGGCCAATGCCTCTGGTTCCGATCAGTCTCCACCTGGTAAGCTCCTTGCTACCTATCTCACTATCATGATGCTAACAAACGCTAGCCATTCCCCATGATGAGTCAAGTGACGATGACGAGGATAGTGGCTCCGAAAGCGAGGAGGAATAGACTTGTCTTTTATCAACTTTTTGCTATCTTCATGGCTGTAGCCCAAATCAACACACCTCCACCTCGAGCAGCTTGCATGCCCTTCAGCAATTTATATTTCAAGTAGCAACAACATGCCACCGTATTCGACATCCACCTTTTGCGCATTATTTCCGGCCTAGATAACATTGGCTAAAGCACGAAAGGCCTTAAATTTGATTACGTCCCCTCTGCGATCCCACAGGATGTCCTCAACCCGCTTCGCTGTACCATATCTCCCACTTCACCCTCCCTACTTCCCTCTTTTCATTTCTTGTCCATAGATTAGGCGATTGACCCTTTTTTTATCCTGCAACGGTTATGACGTTGACGAGTGTTCTCTTGGAATATTATTCGGAGAAATCTGCTGGTCGCAATGAGCGGTGACTAGCAATGGGAATTGGAAATAAGTTGGCTACTGAATGGAGGCAGTAGGCAGCTTCACTGTACACTAGACTGACGATTATGCCTGCGAGTGTATGCGCTTATGAGCTGAGCAGCTCGGAGCAATAATTCGAAAAGCAGAGTTGAAGACGACATAAAATGGCTTGAGGTGCTTATGTGTGAGCGTGAACGGTGATTTCAAGAGAAGAACCGTGTTCTCTATTATAAGCCTATTAATTTCCTCATAGTTGCGTTAGATTCTCAAAACCTGCATATCTTCCAGTCGTGATGCTCCATCCCTGTAGTGACCACTTTTCGATTCGCGAATTTCTTGAACTTCAACGACCAAAACACCCGGCTAGCTCTCAGCCTATACAACCAAACGCCATCTACCTTATTCACGCTGTGACCCTCCACTACCTAAACTTTCCGCGTACAAACCCAAATTTTCGCCCATTTGAATCCCGCCTCGATCCACCTCATCGCAAACGCGACATCCGCCATCATGGCGCCGGTCCAAATCAGCGAAGTCAAGGGCAACACGCGCGAAAATAGGACAGCAGCACACTCGCACATCAAAGGATTGGGCTTACGGCCCGATGGACGTGCGGATCAGAGCAGTGGGGGTTTCATAGGGCAGGTGGCTGCAAGAGAGGTACGATACTTTCCCAGGAGCGCAAGAGCTTATGGCAGAAGCAGAGCTAGCTGCTGCGCTGTTGGAGCTCGCTCTGACAGTTTTTGCGGGCTGCCGAATAGTCATCATCAAATTCCATCTTGCTAATTCGTCGACTGGATATGTAGGCATGCGGTGTTGTGGTTGACCTTGTTCGCGCAAAGAAGATGTCTGGACGGGCGGTCCTGCTTGCAGGTGGACCTGGCACGGGCAAGACGGCGCTGGCGCTCGCGGTGTCGCAGGAGCTGGGGACTAAAGTGCCCTTCTGCCCCATCGTGGGAAGTGAGATATATTCGGCGGAGGTGAAGAAGACGGAGGCACTTATGGAGAACTTCAGGAGAGCAATAGGTATGGCACTCTTACAGTTTCGTGCTTTATTCCCACATTGGTATCCTAGACCTATGAAGTTTCTAGAAGTAGTGAACGGCTACGGTGGAAGCTCTCTACGCTTCGCAAGACTATGAATAACGGTGGATAAATGCTAACGAGAGCTAATGTAGGGCTCCGCGTCCGCGAAACCAAAGAAGTCTACGAAGGCGAAGTGACCGAGCTTACGCCTGAGGAAGCTGAAAATCCCCTCGGGGGTTACGGTCGCACAATCTCACACCTCCTGATCACCCTCAAATCCGCCAAAGGCACCAAAAAGTTGCGACTTGACCCCTCAATTTATGAAGCTATACAAAAAGAACGCGTGCGCCTTGGGGACGTCATCTACATTGAAGCTAACACGGGTGCCGTCAAGCGAGTTGGTCGCTCAGATGCTTATGCTACCGAATTCGATCTTGAGGCGGAAGAGTATGTACCAATACCTAAGGGAGATGTGCACAAGAAGAAGGAGATTGTGCAGGATGTGACACTGCATGATCTGGATATGGCCAACGCGAGACCACAGGGAGGGCAGGATATCATGAGCATGATGGGCCAGCTGATGAAGCCGAAGAAGACGGAGATTACAGAGAAGTTAAGGCAGGAGATTAATAAGGTGGTTAATAAGTACATCGACCAGGGCGTAGCCGATCTAGTACCTGGTGTTTTGTTTATCGATGAGGTATGCCACATTCCTTCAACGGCCTATCTTCACTTCGAATTCTTCCATTCTTCCACTCTTCAGAAAATCGATTTACTAACTAATCGTCAGGTCCACATGCTCGACCTCGAATCATTTACGTACCTCAACCGCGCTTTAGAATCCCCCCTCTCCCCCCTCGTCATTCTCGCCTCCAATCGTGGCCTCACGCATATCCGCGGCAGTTCCTCTCTTCCACCATCTGCCCACGGCTTACCTCCGGACCTCCTTGCTCGTCTTCTCATTATCCCTACGCACCCCTACGCACCTCTAGAAATCCGCTCCATCATCCGCACGAGGGCGCGCACCGAAGGCCTTGCCATCTCAGACGCGGCGCTTGGCAAATTGGGAGAGTTAGGAGAGAAAGTCAGTCTGCGGTATGCACTGCAACTAATGGCTCCGGCAAGTGTGTTGGCGAGGGTTGGTGGCAAGGAGGGTGGTGAGGTGGGAGTCGAGGAGATTACGGAGTGTGAAGGACTGTTTTTGGATGCGAAGAGGAGTGCGCAGGTGCTTGGTACTAACGAGGGGTATATTGCGTAGGAACTTAGAAAAAATGACTATGATTAGGATGTACGATAGATATCCTGGTATAAGAATGTAGGATATAATCGCGGATCTCAGGTGTTCTCGTGAAGGCTATGGAGTATTACTTGATTGTAGGATCTCCTAGAATAGAGTATAGAAAATTTCAGTAAACGGTTCAACATAGAGGTGTATATTCCAAGTTGGGCAGTGATAATTCTTATTTAGAATACTAGAATCATGCTTGGATGGAATTATTTTGATGCTCTCAGCTCCACTTCCCGATTGGCTCTTTGAACCGCGGTCCACGAACTCTCCGATCTCGAAATCTCCCTCCACCCACAAACGCCACTTCTCTTCTCTCAACCTCAATCCACCACATTCACACACCAAACCCACTCACGAGTCCACCCCCCTTCCATCTCTTAAAATCAGCAATGCGTCCGTCCGTCTCCCTCCCCCGCCTCCTCTCCGCTCGCGCTCTTTCCCGCCGCGCCCTCAGCACCACTCCCCGCCACGGTGCCGCCTCTCCCTTCAAAACTGCCCCCTCACCCCCTCGCCTCCCAAAAGAAGAGCAAGAGATATTCGAGCAGCTGCAGAAAGCGAGCACAGGCGCCTTCAGCACACCCAAAGCCTCCTCCACCCCCTCCAACCCCACACCCTCGGCACCCACCACCGCGCCCGAGCTGAAGGCGCGGATCAACCAGTCGCCTGCTTCGGATTCCGTGTCCGAGGAGACGACCAGGGTCGAGGCGGCGGGAGAGGGCGAGGAGCTGCATCCGAATCTGAGGCGCGGCGCGCCGCCGGAGTTTGAGGGCAACGTCAATCCGAAGACGGGAGAGGTCGGTGGGCCGAAGAATGAGCCGCTGAGGTGGGGGCATCGGGGGGATTGGAGCTATAATGGGCGGGTGACGGATTTCTAGGAGAGAGGAGGAAGGGAATTTGGGGCGGTGCGGGTTGCGCGGAGTTTGGGGGGTTGTATATATTTGACGAGTTGAAGCGTGTATGCAGGGGGATTCGTGAGGTGTGAGTGCATTGGGATTGGAGTTGGATAATTAGGTGCTTTGGGGTTTTTAGATATGTGTATTAGTATGTGTTAACACCTACGAGAAATTTAGCAATGGGCAGTCTTCGAACTTGCCCAGATGCAATTTATTACCCTCAATCATTGAGTCTGCCAGTCTCAGCGGGGTTGAGATCTGCTTAGCATCTCAAACGCAAAACCAGGAACTAGGCAGGGTCATTATTAATCAACAGAGGAGCTCATTGTATAAGTCCTCCTAGCCCAACGTTAAGATGTTGGGTAAACACAAAGTCTGCACACCAGCCTTCCCCAACTCGTCTATAAAAGGAGTGTCGTTTCCCCTCAAGTATGCTTTCCCATTAGCAAGAACAGAGGAGCAGGATGGAGTAAGCAGCTTCTAGGTATCCTTTACGCTTTTATATGTACATTTGGGAACAAAACACAAAGACCCAGTATATCATATATAGACACCTTACCCTTCACCTCCCCTCATATAGCTTGGGAGAGCACGTACAGGCTCACTAAAGAGGCCATTTCACTAGTGTCAACCCGTCCTACACGGCATACGAAGTCACTCACCACATGAGATGGAGAAGCATTATCGAAGGATAGAATGTCTTGACCGATTTTCTAATAACATACTAAAGCACTACCGGTGCACCCAGCCATGCAGTGTCATCTTGTTTACTCGCCTGAGATGAGGATGGGCATGCATCGCTTCTTTTGGGATGTGCTCTACTAACCTCTAGCTCTTTGAAGCAAACAAATAGAATAAAATATTACAACAGTCAGTTGAGGCAAAACGGTGATAAGTCATTGCATGTGTCATGACAGTAATGCGAGAGAGAATTATCTATTCATCTATATACCAGCGCTAAAATGGCAATGATTTGTATAGACAACATACATAATGACGGTAGGCGCGACAATCGCGGTGCGGCACTTCTGTAAGCGGACGGTGTCAGTAAGGGCGCTCCTTGAGTCCAGATGGAAGATTGGCCAGTAAGACTTTGCCGAAAAGGAAGTGACCAGTGCAGTAGAATTACGTCCGCATGGTAAGAACATGTATACGAGAGATTTTGCAGGTGGAAATTTCGACTCATGAATAAGGAAAGACAGAAAAATAGACAAGGAAGGATATAGAAAAGACCAGAAAGTAGAATAGAAATATCAAAATGATTCGCCGGACTCCGACGACCCGGGGTATATCCGCAATCGACGCCTTCTAGGAAGATTCCCAAGAATGCCCATTCTCCAAACGCCGGCTCGAATAGGAGTTGAATAAAGAAAATAAAACTTACTGTTCAAGTGAAACTCCCAGCTGGTTCACCACATCACAAGCCTGCTTCTCTTGGCTAGACACATCTTCCATGTTCACGACGTTGTTGTCATTGAACACTATCCGCTTATATCCGTTTGACCCGCCCCAATTCTCCCACGTGGGGGCGTCCGAGATCTTGTACCTGTTCGGATCGAGGCTCCTGATGAAGCTGGCCCAGTACTTGTGGATGAATTTCCCGGCGTCGGTGTCGCCGTCGTAGAATACGGAAGTTAGCTCGCCTACATGAGTAGCACTACCGACATTCCAACGATAATTCCATGTTTGGCCCCCGTTGGCGTTAGAAAAGACGCTAGAGATATTCATGCCAGGGCAGATGTAGCGCAGGTGGCCGTAAACTTGCGCAGCCTGGGTTCTCCATGCCGGGTCACTCTGGGTATTGGAGGGGCCGGGGAACACGGCGCGGAGCTGGTTGAGGTCGGACGTGGTTGCAGTTGGGAATTGGTCTTTGATGAATTGATCTGAGAGTTTCTGGGAGTCAATAGTTTTTGGAGTAAAAATTATGCCTTCATTTGTGTCATCGCCAAAGATGGCAGGAACCTTAACGAAATGGCCATCAGCGAGTTCATCATACGTATAGCCTTTGATGAAGTCATCGTCGAGTGTGGGACCCCAGAAATAGAGTGGTGGGTCTGCTGCTCCGGGGAATGAGATATTGAGACCTCGTACGGCGGCTTGAAATCCGACCGCATCCATTTCCTGAAGACATTGGATATTTTTGCAACCTGCTGCTTTGAGTAATGCGTCATACATGAATTCGCTCTCTTTTACAGTACGGAGCACAGGGAAAGCCTGTGACTCGGCAGCTATGCCATGGAAGAGCTTATTGTCAACTCCTCCATAGGCTGTTGTCTGAAGGACGACGGACCCTGCTCCGGCGCTGGCGCCACCAAGGACAACCTGATTCGGATCTCCGCCAAACTGATAAGCGTAGTTAGTATAACTAGACTTAGTACGAAAGAAGAGGGGCTTGGAGTAGGTTATGCCCCAAATGAAGATCAATGTACCTGCTTTATGTGAGTGTTAATCCATTTCAACAATTGCTGCTGATCTTTCAAGCCATTGTTAAGGCTGAAGCTCTTGTTTCCAGCAATTTCATTGCTCGCAAGGAATCCGTACGGCCCGACCCTGTAGTTAAAGTCCACGACAACCATATCCATTTCACCAGCCTTGATGAGGCTGCTACCGTTGTAATTCGCATTCGAATCACCGTTAAATCCGCCTCCCTGGATAAAGACAAACACTGGGACTGGATTGGTGCTTGTTGCATTGGATGAGGCGTAAACATTAGCGAATAAACAGTCTTCGGATTCGGGATCGCCGAATTCTACTTTTAGATCGAAAGTTGTTCCAATGCAGAGTGGGCCATACTGGTATTTACATTAGCTATGACTCAAGGCTTTCAGTGGTTAATAGCACTAGAAAAGAAGAGATACTCACGCTGTTGGCCTCCTGGATACTGCTATTGCCGGGGGGGTCTTGTGGGGCAGCGAAACGCATACCGTCTACTCGAGACACCGGACTAGCATAGCGCATTCCGAGCCACTGAGTGACACCATTTGGCAGAGCTGTCCCTTTATATTTAGCATAGCCAAGATCAACGAGAGTGTCGACAGCTGCTATATCCCGGACGCAGAAAGCTAAGAGGAGGAAGAGTAAGAACATGGCTGATAGGCTCGAATGAAAGTATAGGCTTTTGGGAAACATTTGTGGATGAACTCGGGAGGGGTTTGAGTGATAAGTCTGGCAGTATAATGATCTTCAAGGTTCTGTTATGGAAGTAAAGGTGGATGTCGCTAATTGTTTTGCTTGAATTAAACGCCCCTTCCTTGATTGACGTATGAAAGAATGAAAGAGGATCGGAAGTGCAGAAAAAAGAAAGAAAGCACAGAAGCTCTATACTGCATGTTTGAAAGAAAGCTGAAGGGTTTATATTTTCACGATGCCTCAATTCGCTGTAAACCATTAGGTGTCAAAGAAGCAGAGGATCATCGAGGCGTACGTACTGGCATCCGCAACTCTTTGTAATGGCTCCTCCTGGGCGCTCTGCACTGATGTGTGCCGTGATAGTTGAAGGAGCAGAGAGGACAGTGAGCTGTCTGCCAGGCTTATGCACAGCCCGAGACCCGTTAGAGGAAGGATTACTGCCAGGGATCTACAGCTCAGCTCAGGCTTTGCTACGAACGCGGGTAAGGAAACGGGCAGGATGACAATTGCCGTCGCCGGGATTGGCCCGCTGCAATTGAGTTGTCGATCGGAAATCACTGTCTCAAATCTCAACACAACATAGGGCCGACAGCAGGTGGCCAGAGGAATGCAGCAACACAGAATACGCCCGCCAATCGTCGTCTTAATGGTCTCATCCGGACTGATGAGGTTGAAAAAGAGTATTCACAAATCTGTGGCCAAGCACTTCCAAGAGCAAGTTCTAGGCGATTAGTCGCTTGTACTTCCCATGTTGGTGAGTGGCATTTTTTTAGCACTTTGGTGGCCGCTTGTCTCAGGCCGTCAGACCCCTTATTCGTACATATTTTCATATCATGCTTTGGCCACCAACAGTTCGCCGATCATGCTGTCCCCTTGCCTAGCTAATCCGCTTCGGCTGAATAACCGAAACAATGCCTTCCTATTGCTGCCATCTATCAGGGGTTATGCGCAGCTAGCTGCACTTCTGGTCCAATCAATATCCCCAGCACTCAAATTTTCGCATCCCACAGCCTCCTTTCATAGCTTTGCTAAAGAGCTTTAGGTAGTCCAGAAATAGAGCACATGCTGCGGCAGCCGGGCAAAAGGCATAACGCCTAAATACTATCCCGTTATTTGAATAGCGTTGCGGATCACGCCAAAGCGCCCTTCTGGCGCCTCTGGCTGGCTAAAGCCAAGACGTGTTAAGACCTGCCTGTGCCTGATCGACTATGATCGACACACGCCTTTAACAGGATGTGGAAAGAAGATATATATACTTTTCCTCCGCGCCCTATCGATGACACAAGACCACTGAATAAGCTTCCTCGTGGAGAGCCGATCGCAATTTTTTGTTTGAGTATGAAAAGCCTCACCAGCTTGCATTTCGGAAGACGCGTAATACGTTTCGATATCCTCCCCGTTTCTCTTGCTACGTTAAATAAGTGGCGTCTAGCAACAGGCTGTGATATCATGATACAGTGCGTGGGATCATATGCTCACCACATCTCCGTACTCGCCCGAGTGGCTTTAATGAAAATAGTCCAGAGATAAGGGAAAAACCAACCCTTACTACTCATCCCTGTTAGGTTTGGAGATTCAATAGGCATCAATATCTGAATATGTTTCTCGAGGCTAGGCATAATACCCAACCGTAAGAGTAAATTGCATGCATCCATAAATGATTACGTCACAAAGACATGACCTTTTCTCTTCAGCCCTGTTTCACACCCATGCGGTATTGCACTAAACGTCAGAACAGAAAGATAAACATATCTACGGACTAGGATTGCCTTTGTGGAGTAGGAAAAAGCGCCTGAGCACGAGATGCATACCGGCGCCTATCGGGAAATAGAAGATAGCACGAATGTGATGTTTCGAGCGAGTAGATATGGAGGTGAATACTGCACTCCCTTTCATCCTGCTAAGCAATTAAGAGACGTATAGCATGATAGAGGTAGTGCGGAAGAACAATTCCAGGCAACGAAGGAACCTTGTCCTTCTCCAGTGCTATACAAATTATTCATTAAAAGCATAGTCAATAGTATGAAGGCAGGCAGGAACTAGGAAGAGATTAAACATTCCACAACTTCTTGAATAGACTTTGCAAAAAAGGCGCGCATAATGTAATATTCTTGCACAGAGTAAACATATTAATAACTATTGCCACAACCGTTTAAGGGGCAGCCAAAGTGGAAGTCATACGAATTGCGCATTTCTAAGGAACCGTACGAACATTTGAAAATAACAATAGGATATTGAGCGTACTAAAGCTTCAGGTAGGAGTCTTCTCATATAACATTTGCTTTCACTTCCTAGAGAGTGATAGATCAAGCATCAATATTCTTGGCGCACAGCCCCAGCTGTGGGTGAGGCTAAAAGGGTAGGTGGCTTGTTTCTGGTGAGGGCGAACCTGACCAATCGATCCGCCATGTGCATGCTAATGTCCATACAGAACTCGAGAGTGACGCTCACTTGACAACACAATCACTAGACTCATTGCACAGGACCCGCCGCTCCAAATCCTTCCAGCTCATATCGTTCGTTTTGTGAGCCTCGACTTCCCGCCGCTGCCAAAGAAGCCCCGCTCTTCTCCCCGAAATCGTCGCGTGCCCTCCAACGAGCGTAAGATTGGCAGCCCTGGAAGGTAGCAAGAGTAAGAAGAGTTCTGTAGGAGAATCTTTTGAACTAAAGGAACTTCGTGAACCAACTGGTGAACCAAGCAAGGCGCACAGTGTTGAAACCAAGCGTGAGCGCAAGAGGCGGGAGAAGCTTAAGCAGCTTCTCGCGGCTGACGAGATGAAGTTTTCGCACAGCTTGCAGTTCAACTCTGTGCCAGACTGGAGCAGTCACTATATAGCATACAGTAATCTCAAAAAATTGTTAGTATACATTCAATAACCACAGACATCTCGGCTCCACTGACCATGGTGTCTTCACGTAGAATCTACACCCTCGAGAAGAAGTTACATCAAGCCAGTGCCCAAAATCTCGATGGAGAATCATCTCCCCTCCTCAACGGCTCTGTCGGTGACCCTGACAAGATATTCTCGAACGCCTTAGACCACGAACTGGAGAAAATATGCTCGTTCTACCAGCTGAAGGAGTTGGAGATATATGGAGATGTTGACAGGTTGTTAAGAGATGAAGAGTCCTACGAAGAGGACCAGGAGACATTAGAGGCGGGGCAGAGTGAACAGCCGCCAGGTACTCGGGGAAGCAAGAGACCACGTTCGAGCAGCATTTTCAGGACTATTGGATTCAGACAACCCCGACGGACAAGCACAATGAGCCGATCCTATGAAGACGAAGATGGTGATAGTGACGATGATGATGACGATGAGACTTCAAGGCTACGGAAGCCCAAAAGCAGGGACGGCAAAAAGATATGGGATTCGCATACTGAGGATGATTTGCGGGCTTCTACAGACTTCGCCTCGTCACGACGGAGGACGAGTCTTGCATTCGACGACTACAACGATATGTCCTTTTCCGCATTGTACGACTCGGGTGTCTCACTGAAGAAGAGAACGATTAGCCTCTATGTTTCAATATGCGAGTTACGCTCCTTCATCCAACTCAATAAGACCGGTTTCACAAAGGTCTTGAAGAAGTACGACAAAATTTTGGACCGCAATTTGAAAAGAGCATATCTCGAGCAGAACGTAGATACGGCATATGCCTTTCAAAAGTCCACCATGGACCACCTATCCGAAAATCTATCCAGGATTGAGACTGCATATTCCAAAATTTGCACAAAGGGAGATGTTGCAGAGGCGAAACGGGAGTTGAGGCTTCACCTAAGAGAGCATGTGGTTTGGGAACGTAATACTGTGTGGAGAGAGATGATCGGGATTGAGCGAAAATCTCAAGCTGCCAATATGGGCATCAGACAGACCATGCTTGGTCAAGAGACAGACCCCCGAAAACTTAGACTTCAGGGCGACGAAGTCGAGGCCGATATGAAAGAGATCAATACGCCAATTGGGAGATATCGATGCCCACAATGGCTCCTCAGCTCAACTTTCTATACCCTGATTGTCATATTCGCTATCTTCTTATTGCTATTATTTATCCCGAGCATGAAGAAGCCCGAGCAACAAAACTGCTTGGCCCTAGTCATCTTTGTTAGTTTACTGTGGGCTACTGAGGTATGTAATCATAAGCCATACACGCCATCTCTGCTCACATAATTGCTAGGCCATCCCTCTCTTTGTGACTTCATTACTAGTCCCTTTTCTGGCGGTAGTTCTAAGAGTCGTTTGCGAGGATGAGGGGCCACACACTCGACTTAACTCTAAAGCTGCGGCTTCATATGTTTTTGCTGCGATGTGGACTCCCGTAATTATGCTACTTCTTGGCGGCTTCACAATCGCTGCCGCGCTTTCCAAGTACAACATTGCTAAGATGATGGCTACGTTTGTGTTGAGTAAAGCTGGGACCAAACCCAGAACGGTGCTCGTAACGAGTATGTTTGTAGCTATGTTTGCGAGTATGTGGATTAGCAATGTTGCGGCGCCTGTTCTCTGCTATTCAATCATCCAAGTAAGCCTACCGTCGGATTGAATTCATACCATATAACTAATGAACTCCAGCCCATCCTCCGCAACCTCCCCTCTGATTCTGCGATGACCAAAGCACTCCTTCTTGGCATCGCGTTGTCCTCGAACATAGGTGGTGCTGCCTCCCCCATTGCCTCACCCCAAAATCTCATTGCCCTCCAAAACATGTCACCCCCACTAGACTGGGGTAGGTGGTTCTTCATTGCCCTCCCTGTCTGTATTATATCCATTCTTCTTATCTGGATTCTCTTACTTGCAACTTTTAAACCTGGTCGTAACACAACAATTGTACCAATTCGACCTATGAGGGACAGTTTCTCGGGCATACAGTGGTTCATCAGCATCGTCACCATCATAACGATCGCACTGTGGTGTGTAACGCACCAACTCGAACCAATCCTCGGAGATATGGGTGTCGTAGCCATCATTCCCATAGTCCTATTCTTTGGTACTGGTATCCTTACTAAGGAGGATTTCAACAACTTCCTTTGGACCATCATTATCCTTGCTGCTGGTGGCCTCGCGCTTGGGAAAGCAGTCAACAGCTCTGGCCTTCTTCACACTATTGCCCACACCATCACTGATAAAGTTGGGGGATTAAGTCTGTATAGTGTGCTAGTTGTGTTCGCGACACTAATATTAGTCGTCGCTACGTTCATTAGCCACACTGTTGCAGCATTGATCGTGCTGCCGCTTGTGCAGAAGGTAGGCCAAGGAATGAGCGAGCCACATCCAAATTTGCTAGTTATGGGGAGCGTATTGATGTGTTCAGCGGCGATGGGCTTGCCGACAAGTGGGTTTCCAAATATGAGTAAGTGTTTTCTTCTCTTTTTCCCCACTACCAACGTGAAACCCCATTTGCTTATCCTTTCCCAATACGTTATCGACCTCCCCGAACACGAGACGTAATATCAAGGAAATGACAGTTTACTGATATTTCCCCTTTAGCTGCTATCATGATGGAAGATTCGCAAACCGGCCAACGCTACCTGCATGTCAAGCACTTCATTACACGCGGTGTCCCCGCCTCCATCATCACTTTCTTCATCATTATTACGGTTGGGTACGGATTGATGCTTGTAGTTGGGCTCTAAGCTTCCCCTCTCGTCAATTCCCCAGTTCCAGCGCGGAGCGGATTTTTAGAACGGTTAAACGATAAAAGCTAAGAAGAGGTTCTCGATTTAGAAAATGAAGGGGGATTTTGTCTTGTGCCTTGGTAGCTCTTTCAATTAGGGATTTGTCGGATTTATCGAAGAAGAAAATGGGGCGGTTTGATTGAGTTGTGCTGTATACCATCAAGGACCGATGTTGATCGTGCATATGTACCCATATCTTTTACTGGCTAAACGACACCAGCGATGCTGAAACCGTGCCTAGAGCTTAATATCCCCTCACGAGGCTCGTACAGTGAAGGCTTTGTCAGTCCGGGAAGTTGTTATAAGACCCGTTAGAGTTTCCGCAGAATTCCCGCAGGATTCGGTAAATTCAGAGTAGATTAATAGTATGCATAAGCGGATGCGTAATAGTGCTACTTTCGACACTAGTCCGGACTACATGATGCTTCGAAGACGGTACAGCGGCCCGTTTGCAAAAACGTGAGTAAAAGATATAAAAGTCAGAAATGGGGGCGGAGAACAGCGAATGTATAAGTAGGCCTCAAACAAAAACAAAGGAAACTCTTTATCAACACAGTCCAAAGGAATATCGACCTATACGGATAACGGTATCCCAGCCTTAAATTTCAATCCAGACTCAAATTTCCTCCACAGAATTTCACTGACTCCCTCCAGGTATCTAGAGCTCCAAACAGAGCCCACCAAATCCTTTCACCATAGGTTGCCACCCTCCTCTTTGCTGCTTTTGCTGCTGTTGTCCTTTCAGCGCCAGCACCAGAACCAGAGGTCGATATCAAGCGCGATTTAAGACTTTCCAAATTGATTAAGCGTGCGGAGATTGAGAAACACCAGGGCTGTTTTTGCTACAAGGGAACGCTTGACCGCCGTAACCAGGCTGGGTGCACCCTGGAGTACCTGCTAGTTACTGAGCGATTGGAGCAGTTTAAAGTCAGGTTGGGGGTGGTGTTAGGGCAAAGATGTAGGTAAAGGCAGTTGATGGGGGTTTAGACGTGTTGAACTGCCCAATTGGCCCAAAAAGACCGGTCCCATTGGCAACGCCAATTAAGACAATATATAACCTCAAATTCTGGCTGACAAGACGCGAAGGAGAGGGAAAAGAGGTAGAAGAAACCAGACACAACAGATTGAACTTCAACTATCTTGACGAAATTAGGAAAGCATGTTCGTGAAATCCAAAGGCCGTTACGGTAAAACAACTTCTCAAATGATGAAACCCAAGTTCGAAAGGGCAATATCTGAATTCGTAGTCCAAAAATCTCCGGTACAATTAAGTTAGATTTTGCCCTGCCTCAATGACAATTTCGCCTTCTTGGCCTATGTTTCAACACCTCTACGTTCTCATTCTTCTTCCCACGCACGTTCATGTGTCTTTTCAACGCATCTTTCCGAATGGAACTATACTTGCACCCCTCAGCATTGCACAGGAAGTTTCGTTCGTCACTATGTATCTTCTCATGGTGACGGCGGTCCTTCTTCGAATTGAAAGCTTTTCCGCAGTTCTCATAATTGCACGTATGCTGCCGGTTGTGTGTCTTTTTATGCTTTCTGCAAATTGCAACACTTCAGCATTTAGAACATATTAGAGTGATAGAGCAAGTAGGATAAACATATAGATGAGAAACGAACGTAAGACTATGGAGCATAAAGACTGCATATAGGGAACTTTGATTTTCGCGATTTTCGCTAAGTCCTACTATGGCGGTACCTTGTGTACGCAGATGTGACCAGGACGCCTCGCAAAACGACTTAAAAATTTGAAGTTCTCGCCTAGCAAAATTTCCCTATATGCAGTCTTTATGCTCCATGCTCTTACTTGAGGCTAGGGAGACTCGGGAATTGTTTTGCACAGCTCGGGCAAGGTACTTGTTCTTGTCGTTCCATTGTCTCACGTTTCGCCGAACCCAATGACTCTGGGGCTTCTGAAGCATTAACGATTTCGTTGTAAGTGGTGGGTGAATCACAGGAGGTCCATGGCGTCCATGATAGTTCCGGTACCGCCTGGGCGTTTTCTATGAAAGGGTACGAAGAACTTCGTGGCACTATTGTATCCCAGGACGGGCCGAACTCGAAAACTCCAAAATCTGGCTGATTAGAATGTTTCGTGGTAGACGGCAGGATCATTTCAGTGTCTACTTTGTATATACGTGGCTGCACAACCCGCGAGTGTAACGGAACCTTGTAGCAAGTACTACGATGGGTCCTGTCAATGGGCTAGGTGTGTAGGTAATGCGTAAAGTCAACAACGTAATAACAACTGGTGGAGTGGTTGCCCAACAGATTAACTCCAATTATATTCTAAGAATCACTATAAGGAAAGAACTATCTAGAGTAGGAACTGTGGTCCTTTAAATACATAACCGTACTCCTAAGAAATCCTCCTTATACGTAAGGTACGCATTATACGTAAGGTACATAAGTTCCCTCTATCTCTCTTATCCCTTACGTAGTATATTATATAACTCGCTTACTATTCCTCGTTATATAGTTCTACTAGCTCTATACTAGACTATACTTATATTAACTAACTAGCTTCTTCTAACTTCTCTCCGAGTAGTTATAATATTATACTTAAAGCATCTATAATACTATCTCCCTCCTTTTTATCTTCGTCTTTAAAGATTCTAAGCATCTCTAGGTTGTTTACTAGAGGTATAATATCCGTCTAATTAATCTAGTTAATATCCTTACTTATTATACCTAAAGCTTCTTCTTCTTTATATACGTAATATTATGCCCATACTATTACTGCTATATTATCGCTTAGTAAAATAATACTATCTCCTTACTCCCATTATGCGAAAGAGGGGTTAGTTTATGTTATACTAGCGAGTCCCTTATCTTAGCAACCTTCCTTTTATTTAGAGTGCACTAAAGTAAACATTTATTCGTCCTATAATGTTCGCTCTTCTTTTAACGCTAAGTATACGCGTTTTATAACTCTTAACAGTCTTTAAGTTCCGTAAGTAATTTATTATAGGGTCTCGTGTTTAATTTACTACTACTTATTTAGACGGTGAGCTAACTTAAGCCCTTACTAAGTTAGAACGTTCTTGGGATATAGAGCAGAAGGCTTTAAAGGCCTATATTACTACGTCTGCTTATCTCCTCCGTCTTAAAAAAGTTCGTAAAAAGGTCTATTTTAAAAAGTGGAAGCTTATAGAATAAGGTCTATAGGAACTTAGTAATAAGAGAACCGACTCTCTTCCTATAAAGGGAACAACTCCAAATAGTTTGGCAGTTACTCTTCTTAGGTCCCCCTTAGGTAACTTGTTCTTTAACAATTCTTCCTTATTAATATTACCTAACCTATTCTCTTCTAATACTCCTATACCTTTCCTATAGCGTTTTTTAAATTCTCTAATAGTTTCTAGGTAGTCTTATTATAGCCTATTTACTTAACCTTATACTATATTTTATTATTAATATTCTTATAACTAACAATCTTTAAAACTTACTATTTGTCTTCTTTTTGTTCTTAGTATATATCTGCCTTATAAACTAGTGGCTTAATATTTTTGTATACTAGTTCTAGCATTATAATATACTATATAGGGTAGATTTTTATCTTAGCTAGTAGGTTTAACTTAAATATAACCGGTGAAATCCTTTAGCTAATTTCGAAAGGTCCTAGTCTAACATAGTCTAACTTCTTACTTAATTATTAACTCTTAAAATTTTTATATAGTAGCCATACTTTATCTCCCTCCTTAAGATCTGGTCCCTTAGATCTCTTAGCATTATAGTATTTCTTTATTCTTTACTATATTACCTTAGCTATTTCCGTAAAGTTTATATAAAGATTTATTAATATCTCTATCCTTTACTTAGCTATGCTACTTATCTTTTTTGCTTAATGTGGCGATAATAATATTCTTAGCTTATACCCGTAATTTGCCTTAAATAGTAATGTTTCTATTTCTTCTTATAGTGTTATATTATATATAAACTATATAACTAGTAATAGTAATACCTAATTATTCTATGCGTAATTAATATAATACCTTAAATACTGCTCTAGTGTTTAGTTTAATCTTTCTATTTAACCGTCTATCTGCGGATAATATACAGTAGAAGTTGCTACTTAAATTCCTTGCTCCGCTAAGAATACCTCCTAAAATGCTACTATAAATCTTAGATCTCTATCTAATATAATCTTACTTAGTACTCTATATCTTATAAATACTTCCTTAATATAGATTTTAGCAATATCTTCTGCTAATATCTCTTCTATACATGCTATAAAGTATCCCCACTTTATAAGCTTATCTACTATTACTAAGATCGCATTATAATCTTATCTGGTAATAGGATCTCTTAATTTTAGCAACTTTATAATAAAGTCCTATAATATGACCTCCTAGGGTCTCTCTAGTATCTTAATAGGTTATAGCCCTCTATATGGCTTATATCTTATTAGTTTATTTCTCTAGTAATTTAAACACTCCTTAGTGACCTTTCTAGCTATTCTCTAGATTCTGTTAATAATGTACTCCTTTTAGAGTCTTAACACTAAGCCCATAGATCCGTTGTATCCTTAAGTTAGTCCTTTATAAAAATCTTCCATAAATTACTCTGCTATACTCTTTAGGATGTACTTTACTTCTTAATTTTTATATATATCCGACTGTAGATCTTCTAGCTATATTTTTAGAATTCTTTATACCTAAAAGCTTTCTAGTGTTTTATAGACTTTATCTAATTCTTCCTAAGTTGCTATAATTTTTAGATAATTATACCTAATCAATCCATTTATATCTTTTTGTAGTAAAGCCCCTAATAGCTTCTTATTATTTTATAGTTCGGCCTTCTAACTTAGAGCGTCTACTTATATATTATCTATACCCTTAGTATACTAAATCTTAAAATAGTATTCTATAAGCATCTCTACCTATCTAACCTATCTTTAGTTAAGTTTCTTCGTTATTAGGAATCCTGTTAGGTTTTTATAATCCGTCTTAACTATAAATAGTTTCTTTGTACCTTATAAGAATACTCTCTATTTCTTTAGTACTGTAACTATACCTAATAACTCCTTATTATAGATATTATAGTTTAGTTCCAGTAGTATTATCTTCTAACTATAATATATTACTAGGTGCCATCTATCTGGATGCTTTTATATAAAGTATACCCCTAGTATAAAGTCTAATACATCTATCTTAACAACTGTTTCTAGTCCTAGTTAATAGATCTTAAAAACTGGCTCCTAGGTAAACAACCTTTTAACTTCCTTAAATAGTTCTTATTGCTCCTTTCCCTATACCTATAGTTTTTCTTTCTTTATTAACCGTATAAATGGCTTAATATCCTTTAACTATTACGCTATAAACCTTCTATAGTAATTACAAAACCCTAGGAACGACCTTAACTATATAACGTTCTCTAGTTCCTACTAATTTACTATAGCCTTAATCTTCTTTAGATCTATACTAAGTTGGCCTAGTTTAATAATAAATCTAATAAAATCTGTCTTTTTAGTAAAAAACTCGTATTTCTTAATTGCTACTAGTATCTGTTCTTCTTATAGTCTCTTTAAAACCCATTTAACGTATTCCCCGTGTTCTTCCTTAGTTATTAAGTAGATAATAATATTATTAAGATATACCATAACAAATTAATTTAAGTATTCTCCTAATATATTATTAATTCGCTTCTAGAACGTTACTAGTATATTTATAAGTCCGAATTATATAACTAATAGTTTATATAGTCCTTTCTTTAACCTAAAGGCTGCCTTTTATTTATTGCCTTTCTTAATCCTAATCTAATAGTATACCTATCTCAGATCTATCTTTATAAAGATTTGCGCGTTGCCTATCCTATCTTAGATTTCGCTAATTAAGGGTAAAGGATACCTATCCTTCCTAGTAATACTGTTTAACTATCTAT
>Ga0307515_10007568_pt1 | contig 21450 bp, 1 predicted proteins | sample 17_EM_MG_FD_194513 | JGI IMG/M metagenome (GOLD analysis project Ga0307515, IMG submission 194513) | Populus trichocarpa ectomycorrhiza microbial communities from riparian zone in the Pacific Northwest, United States - 17_EM | ecosystem: Host-associated > Plants > Roots > Unclassified | place...
CTAGATACTTTTATAGCACTTAGAGTTTATTTTGGGACATTTTATATAGGAGTCCAAATCTAGGCTGCTTTCCTTCTTTAAGTATAATCTTATGGTTATATAGTTGGTGTTCTAGTAGCTTATTAGCTTCCTTTTATAAGAATACGTCTAAGCGGTAATAGTACTCTGCTGGTACCTTTATAATAGGGTTAGTATACTTTTTTAGTGCTAAGGCTTTCTTAATATCAGCCATCGTAACAGTAAAAATTGTATGTTTAGGCTTCTTAGCAAGCTAAGCTAGCGGAGTAGCTTTAATTATTAGATTTAGGTTCGGGTTCTTTAAGTATTCTTTTTATTATAGGGTACTAGTTCTTCTAGTACTCCTATATACTAAGCTTAAGCTTCTACTTAGTTTAGGGTGGTGTAGTAGTTGGGGTTAGTTTATAGGGTTCGGTAGGATTTCTAGATCTTTAGTAGATATTGGTGGAAATCTTATATCGGTGGAATTCGGTGGAATTCTTAGGTTGGTGAAATCTAGTAGATTCCTTAGGCGCGGGGTAGACATCGGTAGAAATCTTAGGCTAGTAGATCTTAGTAGATTTCCTAGGTTTTAGTTTAGGGTTAGGGTAGCAAGTTATAAGGCACTTCTACTTGCAATAGGAGGCGGTAAATAGAAGCTTAAGGTTATCCTAGTTAATAGTTACCTTATATAGCTTTATCTAAGGTTGTTTAAGGATTACCGGGTAACCTAAGGTAGTAACGAAAAGCTTAATCAGTTCTTTATAGTTTAGGTATTAGAGTCTTAGAGCTGCCACGTAGGTAATACGGCCTAAGACGGTGCGTTTGCCGTTAAATCTAAATATATTAATATGCTGGTTAAGGGGGGTTAGGGTAAAACCATTATCTTACGCAAAGATCTTATTAATAAATCCTATGCCGCTAGCTTCTGTATTAATTAAGATTCGAGTATTAGCCTATTAACTATTCTGCTAAAGACGGCAGTTAATGGTTATACTACGGTCCTAAGAGTCGGAGTTTGTGACGTTAAATGCGTTTAATGAGATCCTAAGGCAAAGCCGTCCCGGAGAGCAACTTAGCTCTAGGACCTTCCTTTTAGAGGCGATTAGGGTGGGGTTCTTATAGGACGTCGGCTGTAGCTTCGTCCTTATAAATAGTGCTTATTAGACGCAGGGCTAGAACTAGGTAGAGATTGGGGACGGTAACCGGAAGATCAATGCGGTGAACGGCTGCTAGTGTTAGCCGTTCGTAAATTGTTTTGGGGCGTAGGTAAGGGGACAAGACAATATTTTAAGATGTAGTCCTTACTTTTATACTTAAAGTAGAGGCCTAGCTTAATGCGTCTTTCTTATTTAGGGGACCCTAGTGGGGCGTACCCTAGGGTTCCAGTGTTAATATCTATGGCGTTAGGGTGCTTAGGCTAAGATAACTTGGTAGACATTCGCGGGGCTATTATATTATATTAAGGGGCGTGTTTCGGTGTTAGGCGTAGTATATTATTATACCGTTTATTAACGACGTTTACGCAGGCGTTAAGGGCTCCCGGTAGGTCTACGCCTATTAGGGAGGTTTTTAGTTTAGGGCTTAGAGATTTAATAAGGCTGTTAATTAGTATGGAGTTGTTCTAGCCTATTTCCCTTACGTAACGGTTAAATTTAGAGAAGTATACTAGGAAACTTTTTGTTCCTTAAGCTATGTAGTTTATCTTTCTCTAGGTAGTAGCTTAGCGGTTTAGGTCACTATATAAGGCTTTAAGAAGTATAACTAGGCTTTATACTAAGGTTGGCTAAAGAGGTTTAATAAGGTCAGCTACCTCTTCTCCTAGTTAACTTAGGGCGTAATAGAGTTGGTTAGCTTCGGTTAGGTAACAGTTAGCGTTACCGGTTAGCTTATTTTTTAGCTAGCTTAAGAATAATTGGAGCTCTTATCGTTTACTAGTAAATACTAGGGAGTTAGGTAACCGCTCGGATCGTTATAATGCGGTAGTTAGTTCGGGGTGAATAGCTGCTATAGGTTTGGGACTCGCGTTTCGCGTGTTTAACTCCAGAGATAGTGTTCGGTCTTAGGGTTCTAGCGTAGGCATCTTAAGGGTACGGACTTCTTCTTAGAGGGCTTCCATTGTTTTCTAATGCCGTGCTTCTTATTCGGCTTATTATTAAGTTAGGGTAACTTGTTATTATTTAAGGGCCTCTACAAAGGACTTCTGTATGCTTGCCATTTATTCTTAAAGGATAGATATAATATTAGCGGCCGTCACAGGGGCTTTAGGTGCGTTTTCCATTTCGGGTAGTAGTGTAAGTGGTTAACGTAACGTAGTGTCACGGAGTAAGCATAAGTGGTGATAATATATAATGAGGTAGATATTATTAAGCTATATATATAAACTGTGTAATAAGGTTAAGACGTTACGTAAAAAGAGAAGGCAGGGAAACGGGAAGAAAGGGTATATATCGTTAGCTTAGTTGCTTAGTTAATATATACACGGAGCAAAATAGGATTTAGGTAGTGGTCCTAGCAGAACTTAGCAGGATTTAGTGGAACTTGGCGGAATATGGCAGAATATGGCAGATTACCGTCAGATTGCCGCAAATTGCCGTCTCGTGGTCAGTCTCTAGTTACTAAGTCGGTAGAAACAGGTAGACGTGTATAAGGTGTCACGGGGGTGTCCCGTAACACTAAGTAAATAGTTGCTTTACCTCTAAGAGCTTATAGCTTAGCTTAACTATAATAGTATAATTTGCGCGCTATAGGTTAATAGACAGCCTAATTAATATAAAGGTATAAAGTAGGATCTACTTAGAGTTATTAGTGTTAAAGGTTTACCTAGCCTCGGCCTTTTTAATATTAGATATACCGGCTGCATAGCGGAGTACCTTATTTTTACCGTATTTTTTATATAGCCTATTAAACTAATAAGCTAATGTAAGAGGTGAGCGAGTAGTAATAATAATCTTATACGCTAAACTATCTGTTCGTTTTTCGATATAAATATAATTACAGATTTTTTTAGCTTAAAAGAACTTTACATTCTGTTAAAAATAGCGGTTAAGTATATTAGTGAACTCCTTACTAAGTGGGTTAGTAGTTTACTTAGCAATAATTAGGTCCTTAAGTGTGCAACTCTAAGTTTTTAGGCGTTTATTGTCAGACTTATTAGACTTATTAGACTTAATTATAATAGGGGCATGCTGGTCCTAGTATTGGATAACCTAAGCTACGCTTACTGCCGTTTTCGCGTTAGTATATAACTTGGCTTAGGTAAGTTTTGGTATCTTAGGTTTAGTATTTAGATTACTACCATTTTCCTCCTATATAGCCAGAAGTTCCTTATATTGGCGCCTCTGCTCTATCCTTACTTGGTCCTCTATAGCTGTAATTATAGCCGCCTTAATATTATTAGGGTCGGCCTATAATATAACTAATTTAAGATAGCTATTCTTTAGGATAAGCTTTTACTGGTTAAACTAGAGTATTAACTCCCCTCTACGTATCTAAAACGTTAGAATAACTATGCAGAAAAATACAGCTAGTTCGCCGAATTTCCTATCTGCTATTGCTTTGGCTAGGTTAGTCTTTACATCCTTATAAAGACGGTTAAATTCCTTCTTCTTTAGCTGGATGTTTTCTTCTTTAAGCTTAAGCAGTACTTTAAACTCCGTTCCCTTTAGCTTATTAGCTTCTTCCTACTCTAGCCTCTTTAATCCTGCTATAATAAACCATATTAGTTATATTAGGTTTCCGTTATTAGGCGTGCCAAATATACCCTATACGGCAGGGCTGCGATTATATATAATACGGTACTCCTTAACTATATCCTTAATAAATAATATTAAGACTCTACCAGTTGTGTCTAGGTGGTATTTATCCTAGAGGATATACCTAACCTATATTACACTCTTTAATTTCTAATACGTTTTGGGGGATTGGCTATTTAGGTGTTTCTATATATTAGTTCGTGTGGTAATAAACCCGTATATTAGTTGTATAGTAATATAATTTCGCGTAGTAATTAAAAGGAATTAGGTTAAGTATCTTGGCGCTAATAGCTCCGTTATATTAGGGGTAGAGCTATAATTGTTTTTAAACCTAGCTTTACCCCATAGGTGTAATAGGAGAGCCTTACTAACTAGATATATATTATTGTCGTTCTCCTATTATTCCTTATTAGTCCACTTAAGAGCCTTATAGATTTATAGCTATTTATCCTTTTTTAGTTTACTAAATATCTTAACTTTATTATAGCTAGGGGCAAGAATTGTAATCTAGGGCGGGTTAGGGCGCTTTATAATTGCGCCGTCTTATAATATTGCACTCGCGTCCTTTAGGAATCCTAGCAGGCCTAGAATCGGCGTAAGAATAACTAAGCAGCCTCGCTATAGGTCTATAGGGTATAGCTTCTTAGGGTTGTCTTCGTAGTAGTATATAATCGGCTGCTTTGCTACCTATAGGTATTTTAAATCTGGCGGATATATCTTAAGTAGGTAGCGGGTTACATCTTTAGCAGCTTAGGCCTCTTAAACGTCTATTACGTTCTAATAATAAAAGTAGTTTATTAGCTATTAAGTGATTATTTATATAGTCTTGCCCGCGCTAGGTTTATCTACATAAATGCCACCTTTTTTAATCATCCTCTCTTACTTAAATACCTAAGCTATATATACCACTTAGTATAGGCTAAATTTAAAGCCTAATATAAGGCCCTAATTAAGGAGTTTAATTAGGGCGGTTTTAGAGAGTGCTTTTAATAAGACAAGTAGGAAATACTCTAGAGTAAGTAGAAGATCCGCCTCTGTTATATACGCTAGTATACTATCTAGGTTATCCTTCCCGGCCTTATAGAGCTAGGCTAAAAAAGTTTACTGGTTAAGTTCTTCCTCTGCGTTTATATCTTAGTTATTATTATTAACTAAATCCTTATCTTAGTTGCTATTATTAACTAAATTCTTATCTTTATCTCCACTCTTTATATCCTTAGAGTTAGTGTAATATAGGAACTAATTATTATATCTACCGGCACATTACGGCAATTTGCTGTCCTCTACGGTAACATCTTAAGGGATATTAACGGTTGGTAATGTAGTAGTAGGGTTATCTATTATATTATTAGGCTAGTATATACCTTTAGGTTTAGTAATAGATTACGGCGATTTACTATTATCTACGGCAATTTCTCCGGTACCGCTGTTACTCGCTAATATAGGCTTATAGGCAGATAGGTTATATCTTCCCTTTACTAATTACCTTCTGCGCATAACTGGCTTATTATTACTATTTTCTATAAGGGTGCCTACCGCTAATTTTGCTTAAGGGCGTTTTCTACTTCTATTTAGGTTAGCCTTACAACTATTTAACTTCCCAGGCGCGGCCGGCTCACTTTTATTATCCTCCACTAGGGCACTTATTGCCAATCTTAGTTAAGGCCACTTATTATATCTGCCTAATTTAGTCTTACTATTATCCGATTTCTTATATCTAATAGGCTTACCCTTGCTATTTTTATTAGAGCTATATACTGCTAATTCTAAACAACTCCGCTTCTTGCCTTCTCCTAGTTTACTCTTACCGCTGGCCTTACGCGGTATTAGGACTTACTAGCTATCTTTTACGCTGCGTCCGTTGCGTCTAGGCGCCTTAAATTTAATGGCTAGCGGTATATTATTAGTGGCAGTAACTTAGGAGTTTAAGCTAGGAGGTAAGAGTAATACTATAAGCACGGCCTCCTTTATACTATTTCGCGCTATTTCGCTAAGAGCTACAATAAGTATGCCCTCTAACCGTATTATAAGGTTTTTATATCTCCACAGTAATATATAGATGTTCTTTTTGGGTGGACTGTTAATATTAAGCTCTATATAGGCTCGCAGTTCCTCCTGTAGCTTGCCTAGAGCTATATATAGGTTTCCGCTTATTAGATATAAGACTTAAACTACCCTAACCATTAACCTGCCCATTAAGCCTATGGATTAGATTTTAATCTCAATATCTTCTATATTAATTACGTTACTTACCGCTAGGGTTACTGGCTAAGGCGAAGGGATACCGTATAGTGGGGTTGTGGTAACGTTTATAGGCTATATTATATACAGCAGCTAAGGTAGCGTTATCTTATCTTATGCTTTAGTCTTTAGGGGTAATATATATTTACGTAGAGTATACCTACTCTTAGAGGTACTTAGTACCCTCCTTGCGTAATTAGAATAAGCACTTCCTATAATTTTTAGGATTACCTGCAGTTTCTAATCTAGTAGAGTATTAGTAAATTGCGGAAGTTGCTTATAAAACTCCTTAACGTACCCTTCTTTTATTATTATAAAGTTGCTATAATATGTTACGTGCTTAGGCTTAACTTTAATTATAATATCTTTAACCTTCTCTTTTAATCTATTGTAGTTTTTAATGCTTATTCTAAAGCCTTAGGCAATATCCGTATCTTTAATTAGCTTTAGGTTCGCCTTATACTACGCGTCCAGCTTTGCCTATAGTTGCGTTATTATTAAGTTGCTTGTTTAGTTAGGTACGTATAATATTACGGCATATATTAAGTAGAAGGTGAATATTAAAGCAGGAGGGCTTTATATAGTAGCTAGCTAGCGCTATACTAGTATAACTTTAGTATTAGACATAGTTAGAGGTTAGTTATAGGAGAGATAGAAGGTAGAATAAGTAAAGTTAATTAAGAAGAGGTAAAGAGGTAGATCTTATAATTGCCCGCACGTGCCCATATAGAGGTGAAATTAGCTATAGTTTGCTGCTACTAGTTAGGGTAAATACGGCTAGACTTAGTACTATACAGTTAAATAAGGGCACAATTATATAACTTATGGGGACTACCCTACCTAGCCTATTTAGGGCTGAGTGGCGGTTTAGTACTATTAAACTCTTACAGTTTTTAATATAAGCGATTTATTAAGTGCCTGCGAAGGGGTAACTAGCTATTATAGTATAGTAGACTATAGAAGGTTATAGGCGTTACTATATTTCTTATTATTATATAGAGTTGGTATATATACGCGCCGCTAGAGTTAAAGGGCTAGCCTACGTCTATACGTACGGGCTCTATTACTATAAAGTGTTTGTTATATAATAGGTAGTATTTTTAGTAGACGGTAACGTATTATACTTATTATAGGCGTCACTATATTTCTTATTATTGTATAAAGTTGGTAAATATACGCGCTACTAGAGTTAGAGGGCTGGCCTATATCTATATATGCGGACTCTATTACTGTAAAGTGTTTAGTATATAACAGATAGTACTTCTAGTAGACGGCGATATATTACACTTACTTTATAATCGCTAGTGTTATTATTATACTATATAGTACTTAAGGGCCTACTAAATAAGTTTATCCGGAATAATAATTATCTAGTACGTGGGATTTATATCTATATATAAATATCTAGTGCTTATTTAAACGCATGTCTACTATAAAAGGTAGTAGGAGGTTTTATATCTTATATTATAAGTTTATACAATTAATAGCATTTTATAACATTTTGCGGTATTTTAGGGTATTTTAGAACAGTAGATATGTTGTATATACCAGCATCCAGCCACTTAGTAACGTTAACTTATCTCACTATTTATCTATTTAGTATTATATAAGAGGTTAGTATTCTACTATAGTATTTATTACGTTAAAGTCTCTTAAATTTAATATCTTTATTTTAGATCTATCTAGAACTATATACAGTCTTATAATATCCCGCTCCCCACCCAGTACTTTAGTAAGAGATTATTTAGTTAATAATGCCTTTTCTCTTACTAATTAAGGGAGGAAAAGACTTATACTTTCTAGCAGTGGTAAGCTGTACTTATTAGTAACATTTTTAACGGATTATAGTATTTAAGTTTCCGTTTACCTATAACGTAATTAGCCTACCTATAGTAAAGTGCTTTTACTTTACTACTCGCTTCTTTTTTCCCTTACCCTTCTATATATCTATATACTCGCATTATAAACTATAAAAGCTTAATAATACTAGACTATTGCCTAGCCTATATTAAGAGATAGGCTAGGTAGGGTAGTCCCCGTAACTTACACTATACTACATCTTCCTCTATAGGTTAGTCTCATTACTATAGATTTACCCTTATACGCGTTTAACCTATAGAGTACATAATTATATGCTTTACCGCTAAGGCCTTACTTATATAATTTTATTAGGGCGTGCCTTATTTCCTTACCTTTACTAGTTAACCTAACTCTACTAACTACCTACCCTTACTCCTACTCTACTAGTATCTACCTCTATAACTAGTGCCTTTATAGATCTATTTAAGCTATAGAGCCTTATAACGTAGTAAGTCAGCTACCTTATCTTTGGCCTTAGCTATATAATAAAGGGTCTGTGTTTACTAATACGTTTATATAAACTACCGCTTAATATAGCCTGCTACTAAAATAGACCTACCCACTAATCATTTTATAACTCGCGACGTTAACTACATCCGTAACCATAAAAAGTTCGCTAAGGGTATTATAGTTTTTAAGATTGCCTTAACTATAGCAACTATAGGCTCTAGTGTCTTATAAGGTAACGGTAAAGGCCCTATATTTAATAAGCCTTTTCTTCTAGAGCTTAGCAGTCTATACCTCTCGGCCAACGACGCTCTAAAATACTATCTCTATCTATCTACTGGCCATATACGCGCCGATTATCCTTTTAAGAAAGCCTCTTAACTTTATCGCGGCTATAGTAAGGCCGGTTATCTTAAAGCTAACTGCCCTAACCCTATATATAATAATTATAGGGAAGCTAGTTATTTTAAGAGTAACTGTCTTAGTATAACGTATAACTAATATAGTGCTATAGGCTATAGAAAGCGAGACTATCCCTAGCTATCGGGTAAAAAGAAGCGGACTTGCCTAAACTATAGCTCCCTAGACCATTAAACTGTCTTTTATAGTTAGGTATATAAAAACTACGAAGTTATAGGGTATAATATTAATAATTATATAAGTGGACCTACTTTAATTCGGGCGACAAACGCCGTAACCGCTTTAGGTAAGGTAGATATACCAGGTACTGCCACTTTAAGTATAGCTGCCACCTCTCTGTTGCTTAAACCTTTTAATATAGCTGGCTTCTATCCGGTAGCGGATAGCCTAATAGATAATCTAAACACCTATATAGAGGATAGCGATTCCGTAATGGCCAAACCTTTAGATATACTCCAGCTTCCAAATAATAACTACCTTATAGTTTAGTTTGTTATATAAATTATTAAAGAGCATATTATAGTATATGGTATTACGTTCTAGGTGTCTTATAAGACTAGTAGAATGCCTACTTATTATTTATATAAGATGGCGTCTGTCTAATTTATAGATGCTAACATTGCCGGCAATATTAAGGTTAATACTGCTAATGCTGCTTCTTTAGTTACTTAACAACTATTATATCTAACTACGCTTAAGTATCTTACTCACATTCTCCCGCAAGATGCTATAACCCTATAACTTTACTATATTAGGTTCGTTGTCGCCTCTAATAAACTCGCACTAGGTATGCGCATGTTGCTTAGTAAGTACTTCTTTATTAATAGGGACTTCGGCCTATTTATACTATAAATCTATAAAGCTTAGGATATGCTGTTAAATAGTCCTGCGGTTATTATCTACTTCTTTACACTAGGTACTAAATAGCTTAATAGTTATATCGCGAGCCTAAACGCGAGCCTATAATAGCAGAGCGTTGACAATCCTTTAGGTTGCTAGTGGAAGAACTGTAATATAAATATCCAGCTTAGCATGCAGCTCTTAGTAGAGGACCGACCATCGTATAAAATCCCCGCGAGGTATTAGTTTAATAGCGTTCTTAAGTATTTTACGGTCTAGTTTTATGCCGCAGTTGTAAGCCTTAAGGCCGTTAATTAGAACCCCTAGGTACCTACTATTATTCGTCTTATTACCTTCCTAGGTGGCGCGGACTAAGTCTACTACGCTGCTATCTAGATGGTTAATAGTCTTACCCTTTACACTAACTTTATTATTGATATCTTATTCCTAGGTAAAGACGTAGATAGCTAGGCTAGCTAGAAAGGAGTTATTATTAATACCACTCCTTTTAGCTCCGGCTATAACTACTATACTTTTATCTTTTAACTATAGGTAGGTTATAAGTTTATACTAAACCCCGCATTTACTCCGGAGTATATTCTAAGCAGTGATAACTTTATAATAGTTAGTGACCTAAGTAAGGCCCTAATTACGGCATAGGGTATTAAATGTCTTATAACCAAGCGTGTCCCTAAGGTTAGAATCTCCTAAGAGATTAACACTCTACGCTACCTATAGTAAGGAGGCGACAGTTTCTATATTAAGCGCTAAATTGCGCTGTCTAATAACTTTATAGATCTCCCGCATATTAATTATTTTAACTGTAATATTACTAAGTATAGGAAGAACTCGGTTAATAATGCCCTTAAGGCTATCTTACCGTTACTTAACGAAGAGCAAAGGGGTGCCTATACTGCGCTTAAATATATAATAGGCGGTATTTTGCTAATATAAGGCCCCGGTGGTGTTAGGAAATTAACCTTCCTAACTATTTTAGTACGATACTAGTATTAACTTGGGTCGCCCTAGTAGGATCCTACTAGAATCTAGGTCCTATCACCGCTTAATCGCCAACTAGATATGCTAGCTAAGACGATTAATAATGCGCTTATGGAGGACTATAAGGCACTAATTGCGTAAGGCCGTCCTACTAAATTTCCTATCGTCCTTTGTCGCTATATACGCTTAACAGAAACTAAGGTCTATAAGTAGGATGCCATTATATAGCGAACAGCGGTAGGTATTAACACTCGTCCTAAGTATTTTAAGGAATAGGATAACTATACTACGATTAATAAGGACGCGTCTATGCTAAATATAGCATTCCTGCTCTACCGTACGTTTAAGGCTAGTAATGCCACCGGCTTTAATAAGTAGTTATAGGTTATAGATTTATCTAAAGGTTAGTGGTTATTACGCCTTATAGGTATCCCGGATAGTAATAAAAACCTATATTCTATTACAGACCCTAATATAACTAAATACGCTAAATTCCGCTAATACTTATACTAATTTGCGCTTAGTAATAATATAACACAAGATAATAAGATAGGATTAATACTTGCGGTTAACGTAGTTATTATAGACCTAGCTAAGAAGGCTAATATTATTCTTGTAATACCCAATATAGTCTCGCAGACTTATATATATTCTATTAGCGCTATATACACAGTTTTCCACAATAAGGCCGGGAAGGTGTCTAAGCTGGGTAGTTTTATTGGGTTTACCTAGAGCAGACTATATTTAATCTAGGGAGGTCTATAGATCTAGGCTGGCGACCCTATGCCTTAAGTTCTCCTTAGTAATATATACTAACTAAAACTAATCCTCGGTCCTAATTTCGATGATCCGTTCCACTATTAGAAATCTATCTCCCTCTATACGCGTCTTTTTGCGGCTAGTGCGGATACGGTATAGTTCTTACTGCAATATTAATTTATTAAAGACATTACATATTTTATAAATGCCGTTTTGCCGCACGGCTAGCTTTAGATAAGCCTAATAGTTAAGGACTAAGAGCAGTCAAAGCTAGCGGCGAGCTTTTTTAAGGATATGCTGCGCTGCAACCACCCTGTCGCCTTCCTCGCCGTTAATAGTACTATATAGGTAAACGAGCTTAGCCAATTAACGTATAACCTGGTCCACGCTTAACACGCATTCTAGGTAGCTATAGCACTAATAGACTTTAGATTTAAGCTATTAGAGGTTAGCCTTGCCATTCCGTATATAACCTAACTTGCCATTTACTCCGCAGCGCTGCATGCGCTTAAAGAATAGTGCTACGCCTAGCAAGATGGCAGTAAGTGGCGGAAATTTGCGCTAGTAGTTAGTAAGATTAAGGTCTTTACCGTTAACGGCATCTAAGGCGGCTAGGTAGAGTTATTAGTATACAATATAATAGTTGCTAGTCCGCTAAAATTTGTCTAGGATATAGTAAGGAACCTTCTTATAATTACTAGACTATAAGCGGGCCTTGTTATTATTAGTAGTCCCTAGGTGGTCTATAATTATTATACTAGTAATAAGACCTTTATAAATACCGCGTATTATAAAATTAAGAAGTAGTGTAAGGATAATAAGGTATTTATTAACCTTAAGAATCTTAAGCGGAAAGAGCACTTCTAGTAACTTATTGCCCTATTTAATGTTAACGAAACTATATAGCGTGTCTACCACTAGCGTATAGCCGATTACACGCCCATTTCATATAGCATAAACGTTAACTTTAATATTGCTATCCCTAACTTCGCGGGTGTAGTAAATATTAACGGTACCGGTAATTATACCAAAGCGTAGAATAAGGCCGATGGAGAGGGCGCTAATAATAATAGCTGGGGCGGTGCTGGTAATAATAACGAGAATAATAACGATAAAGAGGATGTTAGTAGCGTTAGAATATAAGGAGGGTAGTAAGGATAGATATTATAGACTTTACTAGCAGCGAGACCCTTAAATAGGGATACTAGATAGAAGTTAAGAGCGGCAGTAGCTATAGGCCTTTAACATTTGCAATTTTGCTGTAGCACTAGGTAAAATACGGCATATTGCGATATTATATATTATAGCTAAATAAGATCTCTAAAACAGATAAGCGTATTACAGTAAAGATAGCCTAATTTATAAAGCCTAGTAATTTTAGTTTCTATCCCTTTTAGGCTAGTAGTTAATTAATGCTAATCTATAATCCAGATTTTAAGGGGTTATTTGGTTATAATCTGTTACTTTTAAATCTAAACTAAAAGTCTGGTAGAAAGAACGCGTTCCTTCCTAATTTAATACGCGTCTATAGCTCTATGGGTTATATAGACGTATACAATTTAAAGCCTTTAGATTTAATCTAGAGTTTAAATAAGAAGCTTTAAGCTCCTAATTTAAACTAACGCTAAGACCTTAGTTTAGATTCTGTATATAGTAAAGTTACTAACTTTTTAGTAACTTTTAGCGTGTTTTTTAGAACATTAAAAATTTATAGCTAAAGTTAAGTTAAACTAGAATTTAACCGAATGGTTGCCTTAGAATTAGATTAGAGCTTTAGATTAACTCTATTCTAAAGCCCTTATTCTAATTTAAACTTATAACTAAATATTCCCTAAGTACTTAACCAGTTAGATTATAGTCTAGATATCTCGCTAGTAACCGTAACTATTATTAATTACTCTCTGTATAGTATAGGCCGCCTTTATTTTTGCTAAACTATAATAACCTTAAATAGGATCTAATCCTTTTCTTACTATAGCTGTTGCTAAGGTAACGTAACCTAACGCCCTTTCCTGCTTATATTGGGTATGCTATTCTTAGCATTAGCACGCTATTACTATATCTTAAGAAACTTATTACTAATGCTATAGGCCCTTAGAATAATACCTGTCCCACTATACTAGCTACTAGCTAGCAAAATATAGGATAAATGTAATATCTATATAGTTGCCCCTAATAGAAGAGCCTATAGTAAAGGTAATTTGCTATACTACGTCTGGATAACCTAAGATTATATATATAGGCAATAATTTAGGGCTTCCTAGTGCAATAGGAGGTCTCGCTATAAGGTAAACTTAACTAAAGTTACTATCTCCACGTAGATTAGATTAGCTGTAATTAATTAATGCCTTTTAGCCCGCCTAGTAAAATGTATTACGCTAGAGATAGGGCTAGATAAACGTTAGTAATATATTATAATTATAACGGATACCTATATACTATCTCTGCGGATAGCCGTAAATATAACCTAGCCTACCCTATAATAAACTGCCCTTAATAGAGCAGCCCTTAAGGCCCCATTGTTTTAGATAGGCATAGTCTCTATATAGGCGGCCTATATCTACTCCTTATTATAATCCACCCTAGCCTCTAAAAACATTTTAACTAGCAGCTAATATTCGACTATGCGTAGGTCTTAAGGCGTATTAGACAGTGATACTAGACTTAAGGCCACGTCTATGCTTAGGACTAAGTTTGTACTATCTAGTTTCCGCTTATAAAGTAGTATAACGAGTTATTTAAGATTATAGCTGTAGTTCTGCGTATAGTTAAGCTAGGATAAACTCTACAAGTTTATAGTAGCCATATGCCCCCTTTCCGTATCTACTATATAGTTAATGCTAGGCCGCCCTAGCACCTTTATCTTCTTATATATATTTAACTATATATAGGCTAGTATGTTCTATATAGCCTTATATACCTATAGCGCTAGTGCCTTCTCGCATTCTACTACCTAACAGATAACTTTCTAGATTACCTACTTACGCAGCAAATTATTTAGTTATCCGCGAAATAAAACGTACAGGATGCCGTCCTTAATAATAACCTGCTTGAAAGTCCGCTTAATAGTATTAAGTCTCTCCGCAGTAATGCTTAAGCTAGTAATAAGCTATATATCTTTTTGCGGGTCCGTGGCGCTTACAGAGTTATACCACGCCGTATTTATAGTATACTGCTATTATATATCGCGTCCTATTGTAAAAAACAGTCTAGTATTCTAAGTAGGGAATAGTAGTATTTAGAATCCTATGCTTAGTATAACAGAGAGGCGGCGCGATATTAGCAATAAGTAGAGTTTCCTAGCCCAACGTAACGCGATTTAGCGTAAATTAGCGTAAAACGCAACGGGTTGCGCTATTTAGCGCGTTAGTGTCCACGGACATCGCCGTGCTCTTACTATACTCCTCCTATCTTAACTGGCTTATAACGTAGCATAAGCTATAAATACTACTTTAAACATACGGTTCTATATAGATGTTATTTTTGGCTCCCTTTTAACCAAACTATAGTAAATTATAGCTTAATACGGTAATTTATAAATAAGCTTTATTTAGCGGTAATATGGAAAGTATAGGACTAAAGTAAAAAGTATGGGCGGTCTAACCTATTATAAATAATATTGTCTAAGATAATAGAAACGGAAGAAGGGTAGATATAAGGGCGTTAATATTAAAGAGATAAATAATAATACACCCTTACGCTATTAAAGCTTAGAGGAGTATTAGATAGCCTATTATAGGGCCGAGCTAGAGTAATATAATAAGTGGCCACTTATATAATATATAGACGACAATATACTATTATGCTATTAAACCTTAGAAGGGTATTATATAACTAATTATAAGGCCGAATTAGAGTAAGGTAATAAGTAGCTACCTATATAAGCTTTAGGCGATAATATTATTAATAAATTAAATAACGGGGCTGCGGATGTATACTATAACAATAATTCCGTAATATTTAATAGGGTGTATAACTTAGTGATAGTTAAGACCGATTGGCAAACTTTAACTAGAATATCTATAAACGTCTTTTGGACTAAAATATTTAAAGAGGCCACTAGCTGTATTGCGGGAAAGCCTTTAGGACGGAACTAAGGAAATCCGCAAACTATAGACGATACTGCGGTAGTATACGATATTATACCGCGTATTAAGTGTACTGGCAGTACACTAGATAAGACACCTCCCCTATTTTATCTATTTGGTAGTAAGGCAGAATATATATAGGTTTTATAGTGGGTAAGCCACAGGACTTTTAACCGCGCTATTAATAAGTAGTTTAACAATATTAGGCTTTAGGGAGTGTTTACCAACTATTTTTCTTACTAGAGTGCTAATAATATTAAAGCAAAACTACTTTTAAAATAGATATAATCTAAGAGTAATTAACCACAGTAGATTAAAATAATTATAACCGTAGGGGACTAGTAGCTGCTGGTATATTACCAAAATACTCTAAAGATTATATCCTTCCTTATTAATTACGGCCCTTTCTAAGGAGATATAACTTTCTCGCTAATAAGGCAGTACTTATTAGCAGGAACAAAAATATATAATAAGCTTAATACGGTAAACTAGTGGTAGGAGACGTAAAAGTAGCTACCGCTCGGCGTAACCGTAGTGCTAATTATATTAGCTAGCAATAAGACCTAACTAATATAATACGCCGGTGGCAAGAAAGCATAGCCGCTTTATATTTTAATTAGAAATATTAAACTGCGCGTTTAATAATCTGTAAATTAACTAGCCCTATTACTGCTTATATACCTCCCGGTCTATATACCTAGTAACTAAATAATGCAACTAGTGGTGCAATATAAGACCCTTACGGCTATCCTTAAACGTATACTTTAGCAATAACCCTACTGCTAGTATAGTTATACTAATAATGCCTACAGCGTTAGAGAAAGCTGGTAAAGAAGGAGTATATCTCCTATACGCGGATAGCTAGGATTAATACTACTTTCTACTTTTAGCTATATTTATAGCTAATTACAAAGAACAGGTTACGCTTATAGGTATTAAGAGTGGCCGTAAATATTTGACTTATTATATATATACGAATGAACGGCATAATCTAATAACTGCCATCTAGCGACTGTGGCCGTTCTGTATATACTAATTAATAAAAAACTAAATATAAATGTAGTAGGAAGGTTGCGATACTAATAAGAAGGATAACTTAGATTATATTCGGCCGTTCCGCAACTTTATATAGGGCTATAATCTATCTAATATCTATAAGATAATGGCGCCTAATTTCCTACACTAGGTGCTTAAAGGCCTTACTAGTGAATATCTTATATACTAGATTAAGGGGCTTATATAAAGCAAAATATAGGCCGGAAAATATTAGGGCCTTAACATCCCGCGTATAGATGGTTGCGGCTAGGAGATGTTGAATATTAATGTACTTATTACTACCTACTTTGCATAGGTGGAACGATTTACTAATATAATGGTGTAGGATAGCTAGGTAAATATCGGCTAATAGACAGGAAAGATGTATAAATCTCTATTACGATAATTAGTCCCCGCTATAGCACCCTTACTAAAATAGAATAAAGGCGCTATGCTATTTATCCGGGCGTTTATAGACTTTACTATACTATCTTAATATATATTATATAACGAATTAACTATTTAGTACCTAGTAGCAGCTATTTATAGAATAGACAAGATAAAGGATATATTCCTTCTATTTCGACTAAGCAAGGTAGGACTACTACACTTTAATATTCCTAAGCTATATACTATTACCCACTATCTAAAGAGTATCTAGCGACTAGGAGTAATTAGAGGTATAGATATAGAGTATTTAGAGCAAGTATATAAGCTATAAAAGGCATTCTACTGTAGAACTAATAAATGGAATAACTATAAAGAGTAGATGCTACGATATAACACTATATATCTTAACACTATGCTTTAGAATGAACTTAAGCTATAGGCGTTAACTAATATAATTAATATAGTAGACCTAATAAGCGCAATATAGATAATATAACTAGGCCCTGCAGTTAATATATACGCACATCGCTTATATATATAGAACTTTAACGACTATATAACTTAGATACTTTAAGACTAGAGAATTAATATATCTATCTAGCGTATAGTTAAGGAGGTACAGCGCCGGATAGAGATTACCGACCTTATATCTAAACTAGCCCCCTTTATAAGGGAATGCTATAAGCAGATTAACGGAATTTAGTAAATAGACTAGGACGTTAACTGACTAGAGGCCGATAACAATTGGGTATTAAAGATGCCCTTAAGTATCCATTACAGTGTTATATGCTATATTTGCTTTAGGAAGGATGCCACTAATACTAATAAGCTTAATAAGGTGTTTACTTAATATACCCCATTATAGGCTAATACTAGAGCCCCCTACTATAATGCTATAATGGTATAAGAATATAAGTGGGTAAATAACAGCCTTTATAGTAATAAAGTAGGGAAGCTTTGTTTGCTACTTATAATCTAGGATACTAGGTAATTAGATAGTAAGGGTAAATACCTAAAATACGCCAGTGCGTTAGTAGAGACCCTCTAAGTTTATAATGGTAGTAAGATTAATATAAGAACCAGAATACTTAGAGTGTAGAGTATAAAGCTATTTAACAGCAGGACGAAACGCACGCTGGATGCCCTCTAGATATACAATATTAACTATATCGCGAGGCCTATCTTACTTATGCTAACGGATATTAACGTTATAGACTGTTTTTTTATAAATAACTATAGCAATTGGGATATATATAATACTATATATAACGAAGATTTTAAGCAAATAAATAGGGTATAGGTTAATGTATATATAAGGAAATAGGCTTATACTAGGCGGTAAATAAATATAACTTAGCTAAAATAGCGGTAAGTTGTAACTAGTGGCGCCGGATTGCAATAAAGGGGCAGATTGCCGTAACTATAATAAACTAAAATATAATACTACTATATATTACCCTCTACGCGCTAGCTACCCTTTATATCCTATATACTATACTATCTACCTTAAGAGTAGGCAAATATCGCGAGGAACTAGGCTTCTATACGGTATAGAAAAAATATTATATAAAGTAGGACCCTATACTATGGCAAGGTAATCTAATTACCCCGTTATAAAGCCTAATAAATAGTTAGGCCGCCCTTCTAACTTATTATTATAAGTTTATTAAAGCTCCTTTTTATATACTTAGTAAGAAATGCCTAATTTATATTATAAAAGTTAACTAGGTTATTATTTAAAGTATATTAGGTATAAGACTCTAGACCGTTTAGTGTTTTCTAGGGAAGTAAGGTGCGTATAAAAGCTAAATAGTTCTACTAAACTAATATACTTATCCTCTACCTATTCTATAAAAAAGTAAACGAAGATACTATAAGTTAAGTAGTAGCTCCTAAGATAATCTGGATCTTAAAGGGGATAATATTAGGTTCTATACCGTAACTATCTCTATTAAAAGGTAAGGCTGTTATTAATATGCTATAGTACAACCTATTATTATTAATTTTGATAACGTTATCCTAACAGATAATCCCGTTCTTATTAGATAAAAGTCCGCAAACCCTAAGCGACCGTAAGATATCCGAAACCTACACTTAAAAGAAACGTATATATTACTTAAATAAATAACCGCTATGGGATGACTTTAGACGACGTATAAAGCAGCTACTTAGCCTAGTTAATATAATAATATACGGTATTACTCAGACATGTCTTATTATATAAATAATAATAGGCTTTATACCCGAAGAGCTCTATCTTTCTCTTTAGCCGGAAATAAATATAAGCGGTTTAAATATACTAATAAAGTAGATATAAAAAGAGGCGATTACTATTATAGACCGTTATAAAAACCCAATAAATGGAGTATTAAGTATGCTACCAGGGCCGGCGGCACGTAAGGTTTACAGTCCTTAGATTTAGTAGTACTATACTAACTAATTTTCTAGCTATATAACCAGCTTAGCGTGTTTTAGTATTATATAATAAATGTAGTACGTAATACTGTTACTAGGAGCTATAACTGTCTTAAACTAAATACTAAGGCCGTAGTAGAGAAAGTAGCGGAACTACTTAAGGATAACCGCTTTACGCTTAGTAGCCCGGTTAGTACTCTGCCTTTTACTATACCTAACTAACTAAGGCTAGGATAGAGAGATAAGATTTAGGGCGCCGATTATCGCACGTTATATTAAGCGCGTATTCTTTAATACTGGGCTAAGGTTACTCGCCCTTAATAAGAATAGTGCTGACCTCTTCTCGCCTATTACAGCTAATACGATATAGCTTATATATATAGTGATTTAATATACTTTTAAGGACTATAGAAGCGGAATATAAGTTATTTATAAGTTTAAAGCCAACGCTATAATTATAGGTAAATCTATAGGAAGCCTCTTACTATACTTACTAAAGCGTATTATAGATAGTTGGGAGCAACTATAAAATACCTAGAAGAGCTACTAACCTAAGCGTAATAAAAGGCTACATAGGCTACTTCTATAATAAGTTAATAAGATATAGAATATAACCAGAGATAAGATGCTATAAACTTAGTAGGTAATTAGCAATCTATTTAAGGATATTATAGAAAATCTAGAGGAACTAGATTCCAAGTATAATAACGGGTTTACTTAATAACCATATACTATAAGTATAAATATATAATATTATATTAATTGCATCGTAATATTATATTACAATACTCGCTATATATTATAGCACTTTGCCGCTGTTTCCTATATTACAATATTACGCTATTTTAATTATTATATATAGGCTAATAAAGATAATATAATAGGATAATAGTAGCCTAGCGTATTTATTATAAAGAATAAACCCTAAAACTATATATAAGGTCTCCTTCTTATAGTATACTAATAAGACGATTTTAATATTATATAACTATAATATTAATGCTATCTAAGCGCGCCTTAAATAAATTTAAGGTAATAATAAACAGGAAACAGGAATTAATTACCGCATTTTATAGTATACTTTTGCTAGTAAGTCTAAGGTTATAAATATTACGGATAGTGCTATACTAGAGGATATAAAGGCCCACCTACAGAGTGGAGATAGACTAGTAATACTAGAATTTGCTAATAAAGAGGATAAAAGTAGAGAAGGCAGTAGAATAAATAGGGAAAATAATAGTAATAAAAAGGATAAAAGTAGAGAAGGTAGCGGGATAAATAGGGAAAATAATAGTAAGAATAACGGCGAGAATAAAGACGGTTAGGGGTTTAATAGTATAGTACTACTGTCGCGGCGGGATTTATATAAATATTAAACTTAAAATAGCAGGTTAACTAAAGGGCATTATTAGGCGTATTAAGGCTATACTATACTACTATTAGGTTAAAATGTGTTCTTTATATAGTATATACCAGGTACGTAGAATAAGCAGAGAATACTAACTGCGTAAAATAAGTAAAGGGTACTAACTATATAGAATAAGTAAAGGGTACTAACTGCGTAGACTAAGTAAAGTATACTAATTGCGCGGAATAGGTAAATACTACTAACCGCGTAGACTAAGTAAATACTATTAAGTACATGGGAAGAGCAATGCTTATTTATTACTTAAAGTAAGTAAGATATATAAAATGCGTAAGGGGGGTATTATATATTAATTGCGTATTAAGTGTAGAGAGAGCTTAATAGAATAAAGGCACTACTTACCTAGGTGGCTGCAAATGCGTAATTAGCTATACTATGTTATTAGATACGGTAGTATACTATACCGCGTTATTAGATACGGCAGTATACTTGTACCGCATTACTGGATACGGCAGTATGCTGTACCGCGTTGTTAGATGCGGCAGAATGCTACACTGTGTTATTGGATGCGGTAGAATGCTATACCGCGTTGTTGGATGCGGCAGAATGCTGTACCGCGTTGTTAGATGCGGCAGAATGCTATACCGCGTTGTTGGATGTGGCAGTATGCTTATACCGCGTTGCTGGATGCGGCAGTATGCTGCACTGTGTTATTGGATGCGGCAGTATGCTGCACCGCGTTATTAGATGCGGCAGTATGCCGCACCTAAGTCGATACCATACGCTACACGTTGCAGTGCGCGGATTGCGCATTTGGCCGCCAAATGCCGCCAAATGC
>Ga0307515_10007569_pt1 | contig 21448 bp, 31 predicted proteins | sample 17_EM_MG_FD_194513 | JGI IMG/M metagenome (GOLD analysis project Ga0307515, IMG submission 194513) | Populus trichocarpa ectomycorrhiza microbial communities from riparian zone in the Pacific Northwest, United States - 17_EM | ecosystem: Host-associated > Plants > Roots > Unclassified | place...
ATGGAATCAACCCGTCGGTAATCAAACAAACCTCCACCTCCATCCACTATGATGGGTGGCCGCTTCTCCAACAACAGGGTGGATATGTCCGTGCTGCTTCCTGACTGCGCAAAATTGAGTGGCCGGTGTTGTACAAGGCCGCGTGTCTCACCTGGCGAAGCAGTGCGATATCCCCGTGATGTATGAGTACCGACTCAGCGTTGGAGTTCTGACGAGGGAGAATCAGAGGCACCCCGATGGTTGCTGTGGCCGCATTGCGAACTCACCTGGAAAATATAATCCGCGATTGCGTCGAAATCATCCCCTCCATCCTGCAGAATGTGATTAGGATAGAAAGGAATGTGCAGTGGAGGTCATACAGAAGGCGTGTTGTGGACAACGATATCAGATTCTGAGTCGATGCTGGTGATGGAACTCGTGTCATCGTCTGGCGAGCTCGACATGACTTCTGAGTCTAAATCCGATCGTGCCTCCACCTTATGTAGTCCCTCGTCGTCACGGCCTCCTGGACCGAGGTCATGCGGACCCGCAGCGGCTCTTATGACCATGGGGAATACCAACGCCCTCTTACGTATAGTATAGTACCGAACAAAGACACATTGATTGTACTCATCCGGAACATTTTCCGCGTTGCCACTGCCGGAGGGTGTTAGATCCGTGGTCCGTGTCGACGACGGAGTACAACAAAGCCGGGGACCACAATTGGTGTGGACCAAGCCTTCTGTGCGCCATGTCCCCCAAGCGGAGACGGAGGCGGAGGCAACCATAGGGAACCGCGGTCGAGAACTCGGATGTAAGGCTAACACTATCGTTTGAGTAAGGTATCATGGCGAAATCCCTTGTCATTTCAACGCCGGTGACGAGGACCGGCTTGTTGTCATCGCCGTGCCCTGTGTCGCGGGAGAATGTAACCCAAGACTCGTAATGACGTTTCGTATATGCTTTGAAGATGTATTCTAGTTCGACGTCTTCTCTGTAGGTCGGATACTTAGTTACGAGGGCGATATTGAAGGAAACGGGGACAATGGCTCGAACGCACGGGATGGGACACACCGAGGCTCCGATTTCTCGAACGGTGCTCGTGCAGAGATAACCAGGCACACGAGGTTGACTGTATATAATAGGTCCAACATCCAATGGATTGAACGTGGTAGGAACGTCGATGCCAAATTCCCGCTCGCCCTGCGGACGACCAGCGGAGAACAACAAATGGAAACGGCCTCGGCGAACATAACTTAGTCTCCTAGCCGGACACGTTTGAAGCTGTGGATCGGGGCAGGCTCCCTACCGGTTGATGGCCATTCCTTTAGGCAAGAAGCGCCAGTAAAACCAAATGACGAACCATAAGGCATAGCCATGGTCAAGCTGAGACATTTGTCTGAGACAGGTCAGCCCCAAGTCTGAGGGGAAACGGTATGAGAGCTCATAGCACTCACCCATTGTATATTCTCCACCCCGATTGTTTGGGAGACATGGTGGAATACCGGCCACCAGTGGTTTCCGAGGCATGGTTCCGGGGGATAAAAGTAGTACGTGGTTGGGGGTAATATGAATACAGGTTGTACGAGGGCTGAAGTCGACGCTCTCCACCTCCTCCTGCCAACCCTTCTTTGTTGATAATTCCCGACCAGCACCTGCAACTGGAACCCCCCTTCTCGTAGCTGACATTCAACCAATCGTTCGCCCGTCTGGTTCACCTTACCCCAACCTGAAGCAGGCGATGTGCCCCATGCTGGGAGGTTGCAGCACCAGTGTCATCTTTTGTAAAGATTCGTTTACGGGCTATTTTATTGAATCGTGATGTGAAAATGATGAAGAATGGCTAGATGTCGTCCTTCACGATCTAGATGTTGGCTTGTGTGGATCTTCTGTTCGCCATTCTGCAGCGATGATGCGTTGATTTGTTGCTGGTGTCCGCCAAATACAATACATCCAAGTGGGAGCAGGGTTGAGTGCTCCAACCGCCCCAGCGACTACCTCGCGAGCTTCAGTGACACTTAACGTGTCAGCATCCCCACCATGATTTTGAGGATACAGTCAACGTGAAAATTTGCACATATTGTATCGTCGCCACAGTGCAATGATTCTCGGACCATGTCCGTCCCAGGCTCCTCCGCCTGTCCGCCCTACGTCTTGTAGTCGGGACAGTCAAAACTAGATCATCAGATACGGCCATGGTGCTATTACTTCAAGAAACCAACGTTTTCAATAAAACTAGGCAACAGCGAAGAGGACTGAACTGGGAGCACGCTGGAACCAAGAAAATCAGAATCGAAGTACAGTCGGGGTTGCATGAACGCGTAAAATCTTTGTGCGTAGATCTAAAAAAGGGTTGGGCTTGAAGAGGAAAATTCTCCGCAGTGCACAGGGAGCGGGAATGTATAGATTAAGTGCAACGCGCAATGCATTGCCTTCCGATAGTCCTCTGCCCTCCGATTGGGGCGTATAATTTTCAAAGTCGCCACGCACGGAACAATTGCGACCGCACCACTGAAAAGACTCAATCAGAGTGAAATTTTATCTCCCAAAGCGCCACCGAGGACAAATGAAATCAGCCACCCGACCAATGGCCAAAATGTCGGATGCCTCTGAATGGCGGCGATTCCCAGATTGACCAACACGGGTCCGGCTGCACGCGTAGCCATTCAGAAAACAATTCACCAAGGACTGGGAAGGCATCAGACGTACGGCAAAGACCCTGAATACCCCATCCAATTCCAAAGATGGCAGCTCCGACTAGCAACCGCCCGTCGACCACGCCACCCGAGGGGATCGTCCATTTTCCGCCGAGTCGCGGCTTCTCCTCGCCCCTCCCATAGAAGTAGGAAATGGTAGCGACCGGCAAAGCTCCCAAAGCGAGGAAGACGAGAGTGGGGTCGAAGTCGCGATGGAACGGCGTGACGAGGAACTGAACAACTCGACTGGGAACCGTGAGGGAGGTTAAGTGAAGCCCGAGTCCGAACTGGACAGCTGTCAAAAACGAGGCGAAACGCCTGTGAGCCGATAGCTCTTCAAGTTCGCCATCAGGATTTACTCGAGGTTTTGGTGTCTGCATCTACGCTTGAGTCTCGTGCAATTAAACCGCATATTGGAACACTTACTGCCTTGTATAGGCATAAGGATGTCAGGAACAACGAAGCCTGGGCAACAGCGAAAGTACCGGCAAAGTCACCCAGCGACCAATCCAATGCACCAGGTGGATATGCTGACTCTCCGTGAACAAGGACGGCAGTGATTGAGCCGGTGAGCACGAAGGTCAGCGTCGCTGCTATGGATCTACATAGAGGGCGCTTAGATACCGACGCGGGAAATGGTTTGCCAGATATGCAGAATGATACCTCGAGGAGAAACGCGACAGGCCGCACACCATATGTCTGAGAACAAGCAAGTCATGAGTCCCACGTCATTTATTCGTCAGTAGGGGGTACTTACCCAGAGGTACAACCATTGGATAGCTGCAAAGGAGTGATCGCGTCAGTAATTACGAGACTACTGACACCTTGCGTGATGTCAGACCAACCTTTGTTCCCAGCCCCACCAGAAACCCAGAGGCCACGATGATGGGCAAACTATTGACGTTGGGTAGGAACGACGGGGGTACGGTCGATCGCAATGCGCCGATGGCTGCACCCCCGAGGATGAGCCCTCCAACGGAGAAGACGGGCTCAACGGCGCCGTGACAACAGCGATGAATGAATCCAGAGATTCCGAATACGGAACCGTTGAGAAGGAGGAGGTTATAGCTGGCGAGAGCGATGCCCACACCTCCAACGAGGGCTCGGAGAGGTACGGGGTTGGACATGTCGGTGGGGCAGAGCAACGGCAGAGTTGGGAAACCGCTTTCCCCCACCTGCTCAGGCAGCGTTCACGTGCTCAACGTAGCAGACAGGAGGAGCCAAACGGGCCGTGTCATGATTTTCGACTAACTCACTGGCCATCCGCCGGCTAGTAGAGGCCGGGACGGCAATCAGACTTTAGCCAGTCATTGCTGTCAACAACGATGTCGCAGAGTGATGTCAGTGTGATTTTCACCTTCGAGGGTCGTCGTCCAGGTTGAACGTTGAGATTGAGATGAAATAAAAATGCGAATCGACCGCGAGTTTTTCCGCTCGGTCCACTCTGCATCCGCCAATTCCAATTGCACGAATTCCTCCGACGGGTGATGAGATTGGATGATGACAGGCCGTGCAAGCATGAAACCGCATGCTGTGTCACGCAGTGTTCCAGCTGCTTATCCACTCACCCCCATCTCCCCCTCTCGTAACACCTCCGACGGCCGTGACGACCCCAACGGAGACAGCGACCAGGAAATGTCTCGCCCGGCCAACAACAGAACTAGCGGATTGACCTCAGCTCGTTCCTCTGCGAGACGTAGTCCCTCGCGCCCACGCCGGGTACCATATCTTCCCCTACCCTCCGATGTCCCTATCAACCCCGACGACCCCGTAAGCGAACAGACCGCTGAACTCCTCCACGAGTTCGTCCATCCTCACCATCATCACCCGCGAGAGAACCCGCCCGAGACAGAGGAGGAACTTGACGGTGGCGGAGATGCGCCCATTATTGCGAAAGAGCTCGAGGAAATGCAAAGTCGTGTCTGGTGGAAGCGACCCTCAGCCGTCTGGTACGTTCTTTGTATGCTCGCCACTGGAATTCCTGGTCTCGCGTGACAGTCAGAGTATGCAATCCTAACCACTCCATTTTATGTAGGTTTATGAGTATGATACCCTTTGTATTGGTGGCTTCGACCACGACAGCCGCCCCAAAAGTACAAGTGGTCACCTACCTCGTTTGCAAGACTCTCCGTCCAGAGTACACAGATCGAGACCCTCGGATCTCTGCAGCTGATGATGAAGGGATCAAACTCTGTAATGCTGACCCGGTTGTTGGGGCAGCTACTGCCGAGTTCCTTACTTGTACGTGTCCCCCAAAACAGACTGTTAGAGCGCCTGAATCTAACCCCCTCGATCCGAACAGTAATCACCACTGCAACTGGTATTCTGAGCTGCTTGACCACCGCATACTGGGGATCAGTAAGCTCACTCGCTCCCTAGTTCGTTTTCCGCAGCGTCTGACGTGGACGGTTGTGCCCGGTTCTAGCGCTCGGACCGCAAGGGCCGCATCAACACACTGAGAATTTGTCTCTTCGGCAATCTCATCACCGACATCACATACTTGCTAGTGTATTCACTCTTGAGGGACCGTAGCGGCGCCTATTGGTTCCTTCTGATCGCCCCCGTGTTTGAAGGGACACTAGGAGGTACGGCAAGACCCTTGGACAGTTTCTGTGCTTCCACTGAAGTTCACCACAGGCCTGAGTGCCGCCCAGGCAAACATCCACGCCTATGTCGCAGATTGTACTGATCCCGACCGTCGGTCCAGGGTTTTCTCGATTTATCTGGGATTGGTGTACATCGGCATGGCCATAGGGCCCGCTCTCGGTGGCCTCTTGATCCGGCAGTCGGGCGATCTTCTCTCAGCCTTCTACTACGCCTTTTTGAACCACTTTTTCTTTGCATGCATGGTTTGGTTTGTCGTCCCTGAATCTCTCGCCCCAACCCAGCTTTCCAGGGCCAGAGCTATGTATCGTGAGAGCAAGGCTCAAGCTGGGGTAGGAGCGGGCGGCTTCTTGTTGTCCCACCTTTTGTCGTTCTTGACCCCTCTCAAACTGTTCCTCCCCGTCACGGTCGCAACGGGCGGCAACCCGTTGAAGACAAGGAAGGATTGGAATTTAACGCTCTTGGCGGCAGCGCACGGACTTGTGGTTATGTTGGTGGTAAGCGATATCCTCGAATGGGTTGTGATGGTGCGGGATGTTAATTTTCTCCGATGGTAGGGAGCATACTCGTTCAAATTTCAATATGGTAGCTGTTTGCTCTAATGTACCGGGTCTAATGTTCTGCTAACAAGCATATCGTAGCCGCGTCAACATTTGGTTGGAGTGCCGAGATTGTGAGCAGTGAACATTATCACCCCGTAGAATCCCTCCTCAACATTCCTCTTGTAGCTCGGATATTGGATGAGCGTTGCCAGTCTCACTCGTGCGATTGCTCTCGCTTTCATCATTCCAGGTGACCCAACCCTTTTACCCCAAATGATTGTCGCTGATGCGTTTTATCAGCCATAATCTCTTTGTTTAAGAAGGGGTTGTCTTCACCCATCCGACTCTCCAGTCCATCAACTCATACCACACCTCTTCCTCCTGTGGCGGGAGTCGACGAAGATCTAGAGGCTCCGCATAGCCTCTCTTCACAAAGTACCGCAACCACTCAGACGAATCCCGCCGCCCATACACATCCCTCGGCGCGATCCAACACCAACGCTGCTGGAAGAACTGTCTTGGCGATGAACGAGAATAAGGACCGCTCTTCACCCCGCCTGGACCTCAATACAGCACGGGTATCCTTGGTCATGGAGTTGACCTCGTATACGTTGATGGCAACGGCGAAGACCGGAACCATGTTTACGGTTTACACCGTCTTGGGTAGTCTCGCGGCTGGTTTTGCGCCTGCTGTTCAGAGCTTGGCGTTGGGAATTTATGCAGGGAGGGGAGGGGAAGAGACTGGAAAGCTGTTTGGGGGTTTGAGCGTGGTGCAGGCTTTGGGGTATAGTCAATTTGTCATCCGCTCCAGATACGTTCGTTGACTTGGCATTGCAGCGGTTCGATCCTCTCTCCGATGCTTTTCGGATTTACATACTCTAGGACGATTGCAACCTTCCCTCAGGCAATGTTCGTGGTCGGGGCTTCGGCTGTCGCGCTCGCCCTTTTATCCACTCTGTTGGTCAGACTTCCGAAAGGTGGGGCGAACGAACCGATCGTTGTGAAAGATGATGGGGCTATCGATGACGAAGAGATGGAGAGGCTGGTCCCTGGTGGCGGAGAGGAAGCGAGTTAAGGGTGCTTTCTTTTCTGGACCAAACGCGGTGGGTGCTATCGACTTCCCTGCTGCTTGTCTTGTTCCACTGTGGAGGATGTTTACCGTTTTGAGTTCGTCGTATTTATTTTCATTGGACACTCGTCTTGTACCGCATTCACTTTGTCCAGACAATGTACCGTTCCCATAGCCATTTAGACCCACTCTTTGTGTTAGATACAGTTTCCTGTGACTTTTAGACTATCACTAATATCCTGCATACCATCAAAGGACGATGGACAATTTGCGACTTCGAAGGGATGCACCGCGCAGACCTCAGCTAAGCGGCACATTCTCACAACGGAAATACCACCCTTTCCGCGCTCACTTTACCTTCCGTAAAATACCTGTACCCGTCACCATAAACTTTCCCTAAACCACCTCCGAACTTCTTGACAGGGGTAGGCTTGAGCTTTCCGTCCTTGACCAAACTCGGGAGTTTCTGCAAGAACGCGGAGAGTTCTCGCCTGTCGTCGTCGTTGATACCGAAATTCTTGAAATCGTAGCCGTACGCGGAGAATATGATTGAAACTGTGAAAAAAGGTGGTGTATCGGTGGGTGGGGTCTCGTCATGTGAGAGGTATGGAAAATGTGGACGAACATTCGACTTGTACGTCTTTTCTGACGTCGGAGATACCTTCTGCTAGTGGAAGGATGAGTAGGAGTCTCCCTGGTGCACCTTCCGCTAGAGCTTTGATGGCGACGAATTGGGTTTCTTTCTCGGAGATGGTGTCGAGAGCGATGTGGATTTTGTCGCCTGTTGCGGCCTTGACCTTCTGTATCATATCGGGGTCCCTATACTGTACGAGCATGCGTTAATCATCGTAAAGCGGGGTTGGGAGTTGGATGGCACTTACGTCGAAAACGACGTCCGCTCCGTAGCTCTTGACGAGCTCGTGGTTCCGAGGCGAAGCAACCGAAACGATTTTATATCCTGAGATTTTAGCGAGCTGAATCGCATACATGCCTACGGAAGTACTCCCTCCGTAAACGAAAATCCAGGTTTCGCCTTGAGGGGGGGTGGAGTCGAATGGTTGAACCAACTTGAGAGCTCGGGATCCGTACAAGGCTTGGAACGCTATGTTGAGTCTAGATTCGTTTGTGTGAGAGAGGGAGGTGGTTGGTCGGGGGTGGGTGTGGGCTTACGGTATCCCGGTCGCGGCAACCTCTTCGAAGGAGTAAGTTCCCTCAGGAACTTTCCAAATAATGTCGGAATACGCTTTCGCGTATTCGGCAAAGGCACCACGTCCACTCGTGACACCTACAGGCCACCATGAACACTGATGGATATCAGTTCGAAAGCGAGAACATACCTCCGACGACGGACGCGCCAACCACGTCTCCGATCTTGATGTCCTTTTGGAGGTTTGGACCAAGCTTGACGACCTCCCCGGATAAATCCGATCCAATGAATGCACCTTCAGGTGGGGGCACCTGAGGAGCTAAACAGCAGCGGGCGTCAGTTGTCACTTTCCGTCCAAAAAAGAACATCACTGACCTCTGGTATCAGATGGGTTTATTCCAACGGCTTTGACCTTGATCAATACTTCGTTCTCTCCCAGTTCCGGGACCGGAACCTCCTTGAGAACGATTCCTTTGTTCTGATGTTGCGGTCGTCAGTTATACGGTGGAGTTAGCAGCATCGTTACAAACCTCTCCGATGAGGGCTTTGCAATTAGCTGGGATTTGTGCGGCTGAGAGAGACATAGCGGACGTGAGGGTTGTCGATACAGCCCCGAGCTATCCCTGGTGATGTCATCTTAAATACCCCAGGTTGGCGTGACGCGACCAAAAGTCACGAAACCACAAGGAGAGAGCCTTTGTCAGGGCTAGATAACGACCCACCTTTATCTCCGCTGATGGGGACAGATGGTTGTACACGGTCGCCCTTGGTTAGAATGCAATTGAGTAAAAGTTTGAACGGGTCTCCTTCAATTTTCCCTCGGGCGGGGATGAGGATGACAAAGCTCTGCGCAGACAAGCCCACGGATGGGGACCACATGTAAAGCTTAGAACCACCTGAGCCTCAAGTGTGCTCCGGTATGAGAAATGGTATTCCCAGGACCAGGGTCTTGCTTACGCTACACAGCGGTTGTCGGCGTTGAAGCTAAACCCTGGGCCCGTAATGATGTCCGGGTTCTGCGCCGACCACTGGTCACCTCTTCCCACCTGTCTGGATTTTCCGGTCACAAAGCTATCAGGCCTCAAAGTCAAAAATCACCCAAATTGTCCGGGTTCTGTTGCCGGGCTCTTCTTCAACTTTCCCGGGCTCTCCTCGACGACGTGGGCCGGGCGCGGGAAAATCCGGCGCGGTGGTGTCAGATAAAGGCGAAGTCGTCGTGAGCGCTGACCGGTACCAACTCCGCCATGAGCTCGGGAGCAGGAGGGACGAATGCAAGCCCGCGTGAGTTACAATTTCTCAAGTGGCGTGGGCTCTCCGAGATTCCTCATTCCTCCAGAGGATGTCAAACACCTCCTGGAACAGATCAGCAACCATTGCGGCAAGATATCCGTCGCTAAGGTCAACCTACCCCGCTCATCCGCCCCCTTGATGCTGACCATGTGGTCCACACCAAACAGAAAGAAACTTCGCAACTTGCGGAACTGTGCGGAGGTCTTAGCGTCCGCCTTGGCGATCGTTCCCTTATTTCGCAACAGTTCATGTACGACGATATCAAAAGGCCTGTTTACTGTCCCCCATCAATCTACCTTTCGCTGATGTAAAACGACAGCAACCTGGTCGTGGTCGAGGAACAGTTGGCAGGCTGGTCAAAATTTAGTTATCCAAAGAGCTTTGGTAGGTTCGGATCATCATCACCCTCTTCGTAACTCATCGGTCTGCAAGTGAAAAAAACCCAGATCGAGGCGGGTGTCGCAGGACTCATTGGGAAGCTTGAATCAGTTGTGAGTTTCCTCGAGGTTCTCCTAGGAGTATCTGCTATGTACTCACGTCAATTGGTGGTCTCCCAAGATCTCCCAGTGTCCGACTATCCAGCCCACCCCCTTTTCTTCGCCTAGTAACCAGGGAGTAAATCCTGCCTACCGTGGGATTGTTGAAGGCATCTCCCCGAGGGAAGGGACAGACGAAGATACTGCTAGTACTGTGACAGTGACCGATCATAATGCAGGTATTTTCGTTGCGTCCACCAAGAATGCGGATGATGACGCCAGACGGCCGACATTCAGAAGCTTCTGTTTTACGAACCGCTGCCGACTGCGGAACAAGAGAATCAGTCAGTTGAAACCGCCAATGATGCACCGCCTGTCAAGCGACTGGATGGGGAGGTTACGAGACTGGGGGAGATTGCCTTTGCTGGAGGAATGCATTGGGAAGTTTGGGTAGGGCGATGGGAGAAAGGAGGTGGGGATAAAAGCAGCGGAGAAGAATTCGGTGGGGAGAAAGTAGGTGACACTTGAAGGAAATGAGCGGGGAGAAAGTGGACGTCGGGAAAGGGAGTCCGGGTCTCACTGTTTCTACCCTGCTGATGCGGCTCTTTGTAGGTGGCCTTGAAAGCACTCAAAATACTCAAGTCACCAGAGGTGGCACGAAAGGTTCGACCTTTGCGGGTTGTCTCTCCGCTGTTTGCTCATGGGCCCTTCCCTGGTCATTAGAGACTCGAATCTGAACTGCCGAGTTGGGCAGAACTACGCCACCAAAACATACTGCCGTTCTATGGTGTGTATATTTCCCGAACTCCCCTCCGGAAAGATCTCCATGGTTGTATAGGGATGGTTACAGATATCGGACCACGCCTCTACATAGTGAGTGGGTCATCACAGGTGAGAAAATCTGTGGTCAATCCAGGTTCCTTAGGTATCACCATGGCAGGAAAATGGGAATATGCTCGACTATGTCAAGAATAGCCCTCAACCGAATAAGAACTATCTGGTAGGCTACATCGCAAGCTGTACGGGGAAATGGAACCTCACTTGTCATGGTTCAGTTGCGCGGCTCCGCCGCTGGCCTGAGTTACCTCCACTCACGGGGTGTTGTGCACGGGAGCGGTAAGTCCGATAAATATTCAACAAGTATGCACGATTTGACCTCTCACACAGTCAAATGCGTGAGCTTATCATACCACCCTGTGAATCTCTGTTAACTGAAGATGCGTAGAAAAATGTGCTTGTCTCTCCCGAGGTAAATTCCATGTACACATCCGACCCACGGACTGGGGCTGACCACACACTGGTAAGGGCGAACCGCAGATTTGCGACTTCGGAATAGCAAAGATCGTGGAAGAAGTCAACGACAAAACGATCTCAAAGACGGTGTCATCAGGAGATTTTGTCAGGTATTCAGCGCCCGAGCTCCTCAAAAACGGCGAACTCACCGCGAAGACCAATTCTGACACATTCTCATTCGCGATGCTGATTCTTGAATGCATCACGGAGGAAGTACCGTTCCCCAAACTCTCTCGCGACGCTGCAGTCATTCACGCGAGGATTAGCAAGGAACAGTGTCCACTCCGACCAGATGGACAGGACCAGAGGAAACGTGTCTCGAACGAGTTATGGGACCTCATGACGCGTTGTTGGTCTGCAAGACCTGACCGCAGACCCACGATGGAATACGTCCACAGTTTCTTCTTACACCAGACTTGATAACACGATGTATGGAAAGTCCTCCTTGACGGAGATTCGGTTCATTTGGAGAAACGCCGACCACGGTCGGCAGGGACATTGCTTGGACAACCTTCGTATGTTTATGTATCGGCCATATTTTTCTACGATAGTTGACGTGCGCATGAGCTACTTGCCTTCTGGTATCCAGCGCGTTATTTAAGGTGTATTTTTCGCTACCAAACACCTTTTTCATTCCCGACATCGCAGCTCTCAACTCGTCCAGCGTTATTCCAGGATCCCCTCCCCCGCTAAAAACTCGATTTATCTGCAACTTCGTCACATATCAGCCGCACTGTCGTATCCCCCCCTTTTATCCCGTGCTTAATCCCACCTCGTCGTCCAAGGTTAAGCTTCAGGCTCGAGATTGACCCGAGGGATCAACAGATTCCCACGCTCGAGATTCACTGGGTCATGGGTGAAAATTACAGCAGGGAGAACATCAAATGGTTCGCTCGTGTTGAAGACCGCCTCGAGCCGGTCACAAAAAAAGGTTGAGAACCAGAGGCAAAATTAGGGAGGCGTCTGGGAAACTTCGATGTTTGGCCCAAACAGGTTACGCCGTCGACTGACGATCGTCTGCTTGGGACGTTAATGAGTATGCACCTGGCGCGTGTGCGATTCATACATATGATCCTCCATTACATTAAGGGCTTCTGTAGATGTAGAGTATATCATGGATACATGGTGTCGTACAGACGGAGCACCGGCCCCTCACATGCAACATACCGAGCCGAGAAAACGGGATAGCACGATAGAAGGGTGGGGATCAAAAGCCGCTACAAGAAAATCAATCTACATATGCCTAAGCAAATGGCGCCATCTGTCCCTCGATCATGTTTGCGATAGGTGACTTCACGTTTCGTCTGTTCCCGTCCTTCCTCACCCTTGTTGATCCGAGCTGCAAGCTGGCGAAGGACGGAAACCTGCTCAAGGTGCGCTGACGGTCTTGACCGGAACCAACCGTAGGCGTGTCAGCCGAACTAGTCGTAGCCGTAGCAATAGAAGTGGCGGGCGATTTCTTCTGGACCTGAGTCGAGATCGGTTTCGGCGGCAGGGAATATTTGCGAACGCCGAGTCTCGCCAACAGCTGCCCAATGCGGGAGGACGGGTGCTGTATCAGAACATGAATGGCGTCCTCAGTCGTACATCTCATCCCTTGTCATGTTGAACTCACCTGTGCTGGGTCCTGATCCCGGGAATGCCCCTCGACCTCGTTCGATATAGGTACGTAGTCGGTTGAAGCCGACACGTAGGAATGATCATCCCTCTCCTCTCCAATCTCCTTGTGCTCCACTTCACTCCTACCGTAACCACCATCCAATTTCGGCGCCGCCCTCTTTCGCCCTCGTCGAGGTAACATCGTCTCTTTGTTGCCTCTGGTGTCGTCTCGCTCGTCTCGACCTCCCGGGATACGCCCGGATGAACCGACATCCCTTTGGAACTCGTCGAACGGAGAAGACGAATAACTGAACGCCGAATCCCCCTGGCGCTCTCTGGTATTCTGTGTCGGTCGGGTCAACAACGTTGTAAATCCATGCCTTGATTCAATGTCGGTAGTCTTCGAGTTACGTCGGGGTGGTTCCAGAGGTTGGATCGGGAAAAAGTACTTAGAGTCCAGTTGTGTATTCGAGGGTTGGTGAACGCCGACAACTCTGCGACCGGCCACATCCCGGGAATGTGGACTGGACCCGGAATATACGACCCGTACGTTTACAGCCGAGTCGAATGGTCGACTATCCACAACCTCAACACTTCCGCCAGGAGTGTAGAACGCGGTCCTGGGGCTGTCGGAGTTCCTCGATTCGAGTCGCGTGGCTGTCAGAATCTTCGGAAGGGTTGGTTTCCCCCCGGACGGATCGGATCGGGGAGATGACGGACGCATAGCTCCTTGGACTGGTATCGGAGTGAGATCCACGTGCGGTGTGTCATAGATAGGAGGCTCGTGGTGATTCTTGTCGTGATCGTGCTGGGAAGGACCTGGACCCCGGAGGAGGGGGCTGGAAACCCTACCCTGTCCCTGGCCGTGCCCCGGAATTGCCGGATCATCTGTGACGATCATAGAGGAGTCATCCCGGTTGGAGATCATCGTCCAAGAGTGCGTCTCAGATACAGGTGGCTTTGGTTCCTCGGCTCTGATCTGGGAGTGTTTGGGGGATGTGATGGGACTGGTGTCCTGTATTCTAGCCGAGAACAGACTCGCTGCATTGACGAGGAAAGGAAAGTGAGCGGTCATTACTAAATATCAATCACGAGTGATGGGGCCTACTGAGGTTTTTTGTTTCATGGCTAGAGTGCTCAGCAGAGTCTATGGGACTCGCGGGCATGGGGAACGGTGGGCATTCTAATCACAGAAGTATTCAAACCAATGGTCTCCGCAATGTAACACCGAGCATACCTTCAATTGGAGTCCGCATACTCGCAGTAACAAATATGTCGGCTATAGACGAATAAGCACGCCAGGACACCGGCTCGAACCATGAACCATTACCGTATTTATGTGTTCCGGACTCATAGACACTCTCGAGGCTGGGGGTCAGAGGAAATTTCGAAGGAGGGAAGGTCAATCTCAGTGCAGGCTCTTGAGAGAGATGCTGAAGAATCTCATCGATCCGCGGACGCTTGGAGGGGTCCTCGTTCCAACATTTGGCGAGGAGCCCCCAGAGTCTGTCCGATATACCAGAGCCGCTGGCGTTGGTTGGCATTGCGGGGCGTTCGCCTTGGATGACCTTGTACGAAATCTCCGCGTCCCGGAGAGAATGAAAAGGCATCTGACCAGTTAATACCTAGATGTGACTCTGCACTTCAGCGTGCGATCAATTGCTCCTGATGATGAATTCATACCTGTAGGATCACCATGCCGAACGCGTACACATCCGCCTCCCTCGAGACCTGACACTTGATTTTCCCAAACTTGGATGGGGCCAGCAATTCTGGAGCCATGAATGGCGTCGTCCCCCCGCCTAGCGCTGAAGTACTCTCCGGTCCATCGGCGTCGTCATATGCGATCGTCATGAACCCAAAATCGGCTAGACAGGCGCGGACGGGTTCATCGGAGGTTATGAGAACATTAGCCTATGGGCCAACGTGAGGTGAGTTCGTTAGGCAACGGGTTTTTTGAGGGATTCGGCGTACGCCCTTGAGGTCTCCGTGAACGAGGTTCACACCATGAAGATATTGCACTCCTTGGGCACAGTCGATAAGCTACGGGGTGCATCAGTTCCTGTTATGCGCTGTCATGAAGAACTCTCACGTACCAACCGCATGCGTTGGGACTCGTTGTGTTTGATGTACTCGGTGATGTTTCCATTTGCCATCCACTCGGAGACCATGGTGAGTCTCGCGTCAGGAGTATCGTCCCAGCGGCAGACCCCGATGAGTCCCAAGATGTTCGGATGGTTCAACGATTTCCATAATACCACCTCCTTACAAAACCTTCTCTAAAACAATAAAGGGCCGTCACCAATGTGCCCAACCGGAGAGAAGATGTCGTATCTTACCTTACGTTTCAGGCGTGCCGCATCATCGGACAGGGTACTTCCTCTGATAGATTTGAAAGCCACTTCCCTTTCGTCACAAGTCCCCTTCCAGACGTCCGCGAACCCTCCCGCCGCGTGGTACGGGTCGGAAGACTTGAAATCAATTGAGAGGATACATGACTTTGGTAGGGTCTCCCGGCAAGCGCACAACTGTCGTAGCGTCCATAATATACACCCTTTGTTAAGAGGGATTCCATGAGATTTCAAAGCCTGACAAACCACGTTTTCAGCCCTCGTAGTAAAATTAGAGGAATCAAGATAGCTACCCAGTCAAATAATTCAATCAACACCAATGCTCTCTCCCCCTCTTGTGTCGAGAGAAACTTTCTCCCTTCCGACGTGTTTAGGAGTGGATTGAGAGCATTGATACACGTGGAAGGATCTGTGCGAGCCCGGCTCGACGATATCCCTGAGATTGCGCACTCCATCTCATGCTCGGTCATGGTCGTCGTTCGCGGAACAGAGGTCTGTACCATCGTCGACGGATCGAATGCGGTGGGAAAAAGCCTCGGTGGGCTGGCCGCCGGGGCCAAAGTCAAAGGGGAGGCAGAACAAGGAGCCGGAGGGATCAGCGTGAGTAACGACAACCCCCGACGTAACTTTTTTAAGAGGGGCAGGAGACCATGCTTCCGTGAACATGCGGTAAATGCGAGGTGAAAATCCTTGCCAGAACCAAGCGACCTCATTGCTTATGACAAGTCCAAGAGTGTTTCCGCAGCTGAGATGACGTCCGAAGAACTAAAGCCATCCGCTCACCTTCGAGGCTTGCATTGCATTTTCCGGCCGTTGCATCAAGTATCCCCAGGGGGATGCAAATGTGCGTGACGGTTACTGAACGCGAACCTTAGAGGTTTCTTGTCTCCAAGGTCTATACATAACCGCGAAAACGCACAGATAATACATTAGATGGAGTGCCAAACCGTGATGAATCTCAAACATCAGACGTATTGCCTGAATCTTTCCTCCAGAAAGTCAGAACGCTCATCCCAAGGACGAAGTTCCCAACTCCAATCAGTGTTGACCCAGCTCCAAGCAGGGTCAATGCCGAGAGGATGTATCCGAGGATCCTGTCGAGTACTCTGCCGATGACGGATTTCAGGGAGGCATACGGTATGGTGACGGGCTTGAAGTCTGGAGGGAGTTTGAGAATCGGAACCTCGGCTTCCGTGTCTTCGGAAGGTGTCGAGGCAGATGGGGGAGGCGGAAGGAGAAGAAGAGAGACGACGGGTTTCTGTATAACCGAGATGAGGTCAGATATACCAAGGGGCGCATGATGGAGTGGAAATGGCCTACGTGGTCAGACGTAGTGTATCCTGGGACAGATGTATACAACAAGTCGGTAATGTTCGACTTTTCTGGGGTCTCCGGATCATCAGAATACGTAGCATACAACACCCTATCTGTCCAGGATGGTGTCCTGTGGGAGCTGTTGTGACCGGGGTCAGCATCGCATCGAAATGTGGAAAGTTCACACCTACCTGTATTTGTCGACTTTCCCAATATCATATTTGTATGTGCACTACAATAGCCAAGCATGCATAAATCCTCCGCAGATCATTGCCCGGAGGACAAAACGACGAGGACAGACCTTGAACTTCCAGAAGTCGCCCTCTCTCAACCCCACAAACACTGTGCCTTTCTTCTGTTCTACCCTCAGTTGATCATACTCTTTCAACTCCTCCCGCCCGCTCTCGCTATCGAGTGCGGAGACCAAGGAATCGTGATTGCCTGGTCCGCGTAACGGGTGTGTTTCTGGGAGATCGAGGCGGAAGTTGAGGTCACCGAAGAAGAACAAGTGAGAGGTGTCGTAGATGGTAGTTAACGCAGTTGACGGCTTGTGGGGAGGGAATACGAGTGAGCCCACTATGTAGTTGTAGTCCGCAACCCGCTGAGGTAGTTTGTGCTCGTGCGCTGTGAGGTGGGCACAGACAAAGCTATCCAGTGGAGAAGCAGTATGAGCACCCCTCTTGGGCCAGGGTTCAGAACTCACGTTAATGTCTCACCCAACCTGCCGTCCTCGCCAGCAAGCCTGAACCTCACACCTACCGCGCCCTTGTTCCCGAGATATGCAGGTCCGCAGCCCGTCCACGAAGTCTGCACGTCCGCGACCCGAGCAAAGAGCTCATCCCGTATGTACAACAACAAAGCGACGCCAACGTGTACGACCTTGGCAACTAGGGAATATTTCTCATTGTTCGGGGCGTTGGCTTCGATTTGGGAGAGTATGAGAGAGTTGCGGTTCTCGATTACGCTCTTGGAGAGGCCGGCGACTGGGAATTAGCATATCTCAATCGTGGTTTGCGATGTACGAGGATGTGGTGGTCAACTTACAACCGAAGTGTAGAGGTAAGAGCTCTTGGAAGCCAACGGCTACGACGTCTGGGGCTCGAGGCTCTTTCGCGAGGAAACTAGAGACTTGGAGTGTCGGAGATAACCAGTCGACTAAATCCTGTGGGACGCCGGAATCTCCCTGTAGGTTGGTATTGTACGACGCGGTCTGTACGAGTAGCCGGTCCTTAGATATAGTCTTTGCGTTTCCCACCATAGTGTTGGTCTACGTGTCGTGCGAGGTACAAGCGGGGGTTCAATGTGGAGAACGCCAAAAGGCGACATTGACGTCTGGATGAAGGATGGAACAGGGGTGGAGTCTTGAATGAAATGTTCATGGAAAATAACTGAAAAATTAGGTAGGATATTTATTCTCTAGGTGTAAACGGGCTAGTAACGCGGTCTGAAGGTGCCTCGATAATCGTGGGCAAAGTCTTCGCGAGCTCAGCAGTGCCAGCGGGGAAGGGTAAATCCGTCACACCCTTGGGAAGCACCTTCTCGTACATACCCTTGGCCTGGTTCGCCCTCGCTAACGATTGTAGCCTCTTTTTGGCGTCGCGGACCAGGATGTGCGCGTCATCGACGCCTGGCACACAACCCTTCACAAAGATAAGGTCGAGGGAAGTATCGACACGGACGACGCGGAGATTTTGGGCGGTTGTTGTCTCTCCACCCATCCGTCCAGCCATCTTTTTGCCGGGCCAAATCCTACCTGGGTCCTATTTCAGGGGTCAGTGAAAGTTCAAGCTCGAAGACGCAACAAATTCACCTGGTGACCACCGGTAGAACCGATTGAACGATGCGAGACGGAAACACCGTGGCTAGCTCGCAGGCCCTTGAAATTCCACCTCTTCATACCACCCTGGAAACCCTTGCCAATGCTAGACAGCCGTCAGCAGGTGTACTTCAAGCAGCAGCCTACCCCGACTGACGATTTGGCGATGACATCCACATGTTGACCCGGAACAAAATGAATAGCAGATAGGGTAGTTCCTGGTGTCGTCGGTGAACTTAGTCAAAGACCGGTACCCCACGAGCGTTCATGTTCTCACCGATTGGAACGTGAGCGTCCGGAGTAACCGGGAACTCTTTCACGATACGCTTGGGATGAACCTTTGCCTTCCTGAAATGACCCTTCATCTGAGCCGTAGTTGTCTTATGAGGCCGGTCGGAAGCAGCAACTTGGACAGCATGGTACTCTGTCTGATCAGGTCTGACCGTTTTGACGTTTGCCGTGACTTGGCACTCCTCCAACTGCAACAGAGACACGCTCGGACCTGAGAAAATCACGCACGAAAAAGCGAAACGCACCTGTAGGACAGTCACAGGAACCCTGACGCCGTTGTCATCGTACATGCTCGTCATCCCGCGTTTTCGTGCAATGAGACCCGTACGAATCGAGTTTGGCGTCCATTTTGGCGCGGTATTCGTGGTAGGCGTGGCCAATTTCGCGACGGTCGAACCGAAGTGTCTAACGCTGACCGACGGAGACAGACTCCATAGTCGGAACATCAGAGGGATGGTAGAAGGTCGGAAGGAGTGTGGAAGAGCGTTCCGATCTGGCCGAGACGCGTCTTGCCGCCTGTTTGCCACACACCTCACAACGGTGGACGACCATGTCCGCCTCCGCGTCTACTTCTGATGCGACGACCCCGGCTGGGAATGTCGTTTTACACATCTGGCCTGGTGCATTTGGCCTGGCGTCGATAGAACCGACATGTCTTGCCGCAGTGCTTTATTTACGGCTGGTCATCCCGGGCAAATTCGCCGTGGAGGAATCGACTACCCCGGACTATTCTCCTAACGGTACGTGACGACGCTCGGACTATTCACTTCGAGCTGACTAAACGGGTGCAGGACAGCTGCCATATCTTACACATGATCTCGTCGCGATCTCATCTCTCCCTGGAATCATGACCTACGTCTCCGGGCTTCCAGGCTCTTCAAAATTGGACGACCATGCCTCCGCTAAGGAAATGGCCCAGCGTACTGCGTGGAAAGCACACGCAGCTTCCACCCTTGGTGACCTCGTAGTAGGTGTTAACCTGCTAAACCCCCGGACACGGCTTCATTTCTATTCAGGCATATTCATTCTATTCGTCCGCCAATTACTGGAAACTCACCCGACCGACGCTTGCAATGATGATGCCCGTTCCTCAGCGATACTATGTGCCGAACCGTATCAGGGAATTGTATAAACCTAGGCTGGAAACTGTGGGGCTTTGGCCCACGGAAACCGAAGCGCCGTCTGGACAATCGAAACTGGGTGCTTCGCTGTTAGGCAAACCCCCACCGGTAAAAGACCCTAAGGAGATCGCAAGGAACGCTTTCGCTCTCGAACAGGTACACCTTGACCATCCTTCCCCTCCAGCGCTTTATGCTTAATGTTGTCCCAGACACTTGAGAAGGCAAGGGCCTGCCTAAACACCTACACGAAACTTCTCAATGATCGCATGTTCTTCTATGAGAAGTATGCTCGCTTTTCCTCGTTTTTTTGCCTTTCATGTAACCCTGTTCGCACAGGCCATCAACGTTAGACGTAATCGTAGCGGCAAATACCCTGCTTCTCCTCAATCCCCCATTCCCAGACCCCATCCTCAAGGACCTCATAATCGAATCCTACCCTTCCCTCGCGGTTCACGCCCGCCTGGTCCTCTCACAAGCTTTTCCCGACCCCACCGTCTCTCCACTGACCTACCACAAATCCCTCACGAACACATGGTCAGCGCTGATCCCGACTTTTGGTTCCAACACGCCAAAACCAGAACCCAGCGAAGTTGAGAAAGAGTTCACAAATATGAGATGGACATGGATCGGACTGGTGATCGTGTCGACAATTGGGTACCTGTGGATGAATCCCCCGATTGTGGACGCGTGGTTAAGAGATGAGGAGGAAGAGGATCGAGGGGATCTCGAGGAGAACTTGGAAGGGGACGAGGAGGTGGGCGAAGAAGAGGTGCTGCTGGATACGACGGCTGAAGACGATTGTATAGCCGAAGCACACGCTTAAGATACCTACAGCTTAATAATAAGGTGGCTTTTTTCAACCGCATCCCAGGCCCTCGCGTTATCTCCATGCTGGCGGAAGAGACCACGTCTGCGCATATTTTCACTCTCCAACTGTTCGGATATGTCGCAAACAGAATCCTACGGTCATTGATGAAATCAAAGCTCAAACTCGCATGTCCGCTGCCTCCAATACAGTGCGGGCTCACTGGCGTCCAAAGGTTTGTTTTCTCGTTGTTCCCGAGTCTTGACCTGCCGTGCGGAGACAAGGCTCCCTCCACGAGCTCAAAAAGGTACCGTAGCGAACTGCTCGGTGATGGCATTCGTTATAAAGTTCGCTCTCGTGGTAAAGCGGGCTTCAGATCTTCACAGGAATAGCGACAGAGGTTACTTGAGAAGTTGACGCGGTCAAATGCTGTGAGAGTCCCTGGAATTCGCTCGCTTGAACTGGTAGACGGGCACCGTGATAACCGGGGTGTACATTATGGACGAGACCGCAACGTTGGTGATTTTGCAGTACTGGGCGCATGGTGCACGCCGTGCTATTGGTACTGCGACAATTTAAGAAGTGTCTGCTCCCGGCCCATATATCATCCCGCAATTTCTGGTTTCTACTTATCCGTTGGCTTCTCGCCATCCAAAAGCGGGTACGCACGGGGCTGAAATGGCTGTCGTCAACACGGGGAACCGGTCAGGCGGGTAGAGAGCTCACATAAAGCTGGAAGAAATAGGTTCTTCCTATGTCATCAATCAGCTTGACCTCTCCCTCGGTGAGATCCGGCAAACTGGGGATAGCGAGGTACTCCTCTAAACGTTCAGCCTTGGATGATGTCCTGCGATTCACTGTTAGGGTATACCGTGAAGGACCGGGATAGATGATAGACTTACGAGACGAGGACGTTGCCCTTGGCCTGGTGCCACTTTCCGAGAACCTGGACAGGAGATACCGGTTTCCCGGTCCTCTTCGACAACGTCTCAACGAGTTGATCTATGGTGGCGTCCAGTGGGCCACCCTTCGCCTTGTGCAGGGGTGCCAGTCCG
>Ga0307515_10007570_pt1 | contig 21445 bp, 7 predicted proteins | sample 17_EM_MG_FD_194513 | JGI IMG/M metagenome (GOLD analysis project Ga0307515, IMG submission 194513) | Populus trichocarpa ectomycorrhiza microbial communities from riparian zone in the Pacific Northwest, United States - 17_EM | ecosystem: Host-associated > Plants > Roots > Unclassified | place...
GACACTTCACCGCCATCATCATGCCGTGGAACGCGATTGATTCTCGTTCTCAGATAAGGTTCGAAATAGTACGAGATAAATGTTGAGATCTCCTCAACAATATAGGCTTCACATATCGAAGCCTCAACATGCGCCTTGTTCTTAATCTTTTTCTTGAGATTGAACAAGTACATGCATTAAATTAATCAAATATTTTCAATGAAGAAAAACAAAGAAAATACTTTTATATATGAATTACATTGCAACTGTAATATCTAACCGTTTGAATGGGTATATCCATCTATACTAGACCGGTCCTCCGACTTTTGGCTCGAACGGTAGATGTACAGGGAGATGCTCCATTGAGTCAAAAAATGATGGAGGGAATATCATCTCAAGTTTGCATAGTGTCTTGACGATATTCGTTTCAAGCCTTTCAATGTGATCAACATTCAATTTGCTGGAGCATAAATCTCTAAAGAAATGACTGATCTCTGTGAGTGCATCTCATATCCCCTTTGGCAACAAATCACGAAGAGTTAATGGGATGAGTGTTTGTATAAACACGTGGCAGTCATGACTCTTCATTCCATACAATCTGCATTCCTCCATATTAACCAGCCTTGTTATGTTCGAGGCATGTCCATCCGGAAAACATAGACTCTTAAGCCATTTGTAGACTAGTAGTTGTGCGTTTTTCTCTAACACGAAGCTTGCTCTTGGTTTTGCGACCCGTGACTCATCACAAACCAACTCCATATTTTTACGGTTACAGAACAACGCTACATCCAATCTAGCCTTGATGTTGTCCTTTGTCTTCCCCTTCACATCCATGACGGTGTTGAAAATGTTCTTAAACATGTTCTTTTCAATGTGCATGACGTCAAGGTTATGGCGGAGAAGATTGGTCTTCCAATAAGAAAGCTCCCAAAAGATACTTCGCTTTACCCAATTATGGGTCAAACCAAAACCAGGGAACTTCTGCTTACCTAATTGGAGACCAAATACAATGTCACCGTACTCTGATACAACATCATGCAATTCTTCACTAGAAAGACGCGGTGGTGCAACATCCTTTTCAACTCTGCCAACAAAGAAATCTTTTCTATTCTTTTTGTACCTGTGATTATGTGGCAAGAAACGACGGTGACAATAAAAAAAAAGAAGCTTTACCTCTGTTTGTTAGCGTGAATGCCTTCTTGTTTTCCATGTAGTATAGACATGCTAGTTTCCCATGCGTGCTCCAACCAGAAAGCATTCCATAAGCTGGAAAATCATTGATAGTCCACATCAAAGCCGCCCTCATAAGGAAATTTTGTTTCCTCGATATATCATAAGTCAAAGCTCCGGAGGATCACAACTGCGCCAACTCATCAATCAACGGTCGAAGACAAACACCTATATTCCAGACTGGGCTGCTCGGACCTGGTATGACCATAGATAAAAACATGAACTTCGACCTCATACACATCCCCGATGACAAGTTATAAACCGTCAGTATGACCAGCCAACAAGAATAAGGAGCAGCAAATGACCCGAATGAGTTGAATTCGTCTGTACACAACCCAAGACGCACGTTCCTAGATTCAGCTGAAAAGTGAGGATGCACACTATTAAAATGTTTCCACGCTTCGCCGTCAGAAGGATGCACCATCACTCCATCAACCGCATCATGTGATTGGTGCCATGTTATGTGCTCAGCAGTCCTTGGTGACATGAATAACCTCTGCAGTCTAGATGTGATTGGGAAATATCTAAGTTTTTTATATGCCACTAGAGTCTTTCCCCTACCAGTTTTGGGTTTGTAACGGGAATGCCCGCATGTCATGCACTCGGTCATCTCAGCATTTTCAATGTAGTATAACATGCAGAAGTTAGGGCACATGTCAATTTTCTGGTATCCTAAACCGAAGGGTTTCATAATGGACTTCGCAACATAGAAGTTCTCTTTCAGCCTGTTCCCTTCAGGTAAAATGCTTCTCGCCCATTCAATAATCTTGTCATACCCGACCTCACTCAACCCGTGATCTGACTTGATGGTGAACACATGTGCTACGGCCGATAATTTACTGTGGTTCGTGCAGCCATCCTATAATGGTTTGTCAGAATCTTTCAACAAATCAAAAAACCTAGCTACATCTGTATTAGGTTCTTCTTCTATAATTGGACATTGACTGACATTACCTTGATTCATTCTCATTGCATCTATAACCATATTCCTGTAAGGATTAGTGTTGTCATTTGCCGCTTCATGCACGTTGCTAGCACTAGAAGTTGACCCAACCACCCTTTCTTCCATTCTCTTCTTACTACCAAATACTTCTCCGTGTGCATACCAACACTGGTAATTCTCCATAAATCCTTTGTGTAGAAGATGCATCGTTACAACATCTGGATGCAGATACTTTTTATTTTGACACTTCCTGCATGGACACCTAATACCGCCTCCAATAAAATTTCAGGGAATAGATGTTGCGAAATTAATAAAACCCTGAACCCCGTTACAATAATCCATCCTCTGCAATCCTTGGGGTGAATCTCGATACATCCATGAACGATCATCCATAACATCTATCGAATCTCTATAAAATTATGATGACAACATATATTAATTAACTATGTTAGGTAAATAAATTTGCAAAAATATTGGTTTACCTCGAGATTATCCAACAAACCAATTACAACTTCTCATAAATATTAAATATTCATTATCAATTATCAATGTACATACAAATTAATACATATATATCAATTTACGGAAATTAGAACTCCGCAATACCATTGATGATAAAAATTAAAACAGACCCATTAAACAAGCTATTAATTATTTCAAAACAACACATGTAATTCGGTAATTCAATAAAGTTTCAACAATTTACAAACAAATACAATCTTACAAAATCTAAAACAAATCATAACAAGTATAAAATTATACATTCATATACTGTGACATCTACTAACAAAATAACAATAAAACATGATATTTAAAAACATGTACATTTACTAACAAAATACATATACTAAAAAAACAATAAAAACCATGATATTTAAATGTTAAAATTTAAAAAGATAGAATTACTTACAAAAACTAATAAAAATTCATCGGTAAATCAGAACACGGATGCTGTGACAAGAAGACTTCAAGATATATGACTTGTTGTGCTGAGAAGAGGGAGATTTTTTTTTTGGGGGGGCGTTGGTTGTTTGCAGTTGGGGAGAGTTGAGATGAGGAAGAAGAAGGAGAATTAAGGGAGGATAGGGTCGAGTGAGAAGGGATATATTAACTTTTATCGACGGCTTCACTGACGGACTATTCCGTCTGTGATTTCGTCGGCTAATCTGTCGGCACACAGGGTACGTCACCCATTTTGAATCCGTCGGTGATTCCGTTGGCATTTGCATCGGTGAATCGGTCACGTCATCGTACGGAGCTGACATTTTGAATCCTTCTGTGATTTCGTCGGCATTTCCATCAATGAATCAGTCACATCACCGTACGGAGCTGACGTTTTGAATCCCTTGGTGATTCCGCTGGTAAAAAATACCCGCAATAACCTCCACGTCAGGGAACCGCCCTCATTTTTTAAATTCTCAACATTCCGTCCGTAATTTCATCGGTATATACCGACAGATTTTGGTCGTCGATATATAACGACAAAATGACCGACAGAGTAAAGTATATCGGTAATGGCGACCCCAAATTACTGACAGAATTATTCCGTTGGCAATTCTGTTGGTATTAAATGAATTTCTGGTAGTGAAAACCATACAACACCCCTTTACTATCACCTTACCAGAGAACATACATCTCCCCTTTACTGTCAACAAATGTCAAATCTTCCACGACTGTTGCAACAATTTCAGTAACGTCATAGCCCTACCACATAGCAGCGACTCTCCCTTCAATTGCGATCTTCATCAACCACCTGATTCAAAGTAGTTTTCTCTCCAGCAGCGACAACCTTTTCTTCTCAGCCATACCAACCATCTTTATTGTGACCAACAGAAGTGGACTCCACCAACTTCCATCCTCCTATCCAGTGCCAGAACAACAGTCTCTCCTCTGTGACAACCTCCTCAGCCAGCACTATGAGCAGTTGTGAACTTTATCAGACTCTCCACCATCTTCGTGGCAGACCACTAACGCTTTACTCCCCAGCACCAAGTAATCTACCCTTCTCCTACACTTTACCTCTTTGTTACATGCAAGATGTGAATTAATTCATGTCTTGCAACTGCTGGCTTTTGCCAGAAAAGGTTAAGATGGGCTGGGTCCATTTCACACGGTGGACTGGGCCCATCCCATCCTTATATAAAAAAATGATTGGACTTTCAGTCAGTCCAACTAACTGGTTAAACTTGGGTCTCAAGCCCAACCAGCCCAGCCTCTAAGTTATGGATGTGTTTGGTAAACACACCCTTATACCTTTCTTTTAGTTTTTTAACATGTTTTTATTTTAATATCTAGCCAAACAGGATTTTAAATTTTTTTAGAAAATTCAAAAAAAAACCAGGGACCATTTTGAATTTATTTATGGGTCCCTTGCATGTTTTCCAAAAATATTGTTTAATATTGAGTTGTAGACTTATAATGTAAGATACGAACCCGATATTAAAAAAATACTTAGTTTTCTCCTAAATTTCAAAAAAAAAATCCAAAAACAATATATTTTTTTTCATACATATGGCCAAATTCTGAAATTTCATGTTTGATTTCTTATACAAAAAATTAGAAATTGCATTTTCATCATACTTTGAAGAATACAAAAATCATTTAATGGGCATCACAACAAGGTTGTGATTATCCATTAGGATTTGACGAAAATTTCAAACAAAAACCGTTTTATTTCTTGACCTTTAGAATAGTTAGTTTTTAACTCGATAAGATAAGAATCTCCACTAGGTTTTTACTTGAGCATTTTGACCATAAAAGGGTAGATATGGAGGATGGATTTTAAGATTGTTTGGATATAGATTGGGGTAGTATTAAGATGAAGGTTCTGGTTTTTTAAGGCAAAAACGATCTAGAAGCTTATTTGGAATAAAATAGAAAATGGAGTTGATTTTTTTACTACCACCATTACTCTAAAGTAAAGAAAGTAAAACTTGATGTTATTGTGTTCATTATTATGCTATTATTTGATGGGATCAATTTGTCTTAATAAAGAGGAGGAATGGAAAGAGACTCATAGAGACTTAAGATGATATAACCATCACCATATATATATATCAAGAATAAACATGTTCACATTTAAGTGTTTCATATATTATACAATCATACAATGAACATCATCACATCAAGACACTTTTTTTTTTATTTTAAACGCGTCCTAGTGTTTAATTCTTGAGTTTCGTAGTGATTTAGATCAGACCAACAACGAAATCATCACAAACATTAAATTATACCCCTCTTAATTGAGTTGGGGTGTTTGGGTGCTGGTCATGGTTGTTCTTATCCCTCTTTTGGGTTATCTTAGAGCTGGTTACCACCCTAAAATTCACACCTAGGATAGGTTGGTTTTCCCTCTCCTATTTTCCGTCTATAGCAAGCCAATTTGTTATTCTTAATTCTTGCTTAGCTTAGGCCGACCTTTTACTTAAGTTTTTTTTCGGGATTTACAAAGCATTATATGAAATTTAAATTAATTTTGAGGTGGTTTGTTTAGGATTCTTTAAGAGTTGTGTTTACAAGCTTTGAATAACATCATTCTTCTTTTTTTTATTCTACTGATATGTTTATAGTAAAAATCAAAATATTAATTTTTGTTATTAGTATGTCGCAGGCACAAAGAAGAAGAAGATTGATGCAAACATTGAAAAAACTTAACGAACACTAGAAAAATAAGAATTTCATTAAGATATGACATGTTCTTAGATCCTTGCTCTTAGGGGTGATCATTTTCGGTTCGGTTCGGTTTTTATCAAAAAAAAGTAACCAAACCAAATTTTTTTTTAAAAAAACCAAAACCGGTTCAAAATGACCGGTTTCGGTTCGATTCGGTTTTTTAGGATAAAAATCGAATCAAACCGGTTTGGCTCGGTTTTTTCCGGTTTGGCTCGGTTTCTTTTATTTGGGTTCGATTCGGTTCGGTTTGGTTTTTTCGGTTTTAGGCTTATAAAACCAAAACCGAACGGAACTGACCAGTTTTTTTCAAAATTTTAATCGGTATAATCAGTTTTTTTTCACGGTTCGGTTTTTTCGGTTATTTTTTCTCTCGGTTTTCAATTTTTTTGCTCACCCATACTTGCTCTAATACCAACTGATGCGAATCTCGTGACAACATGGTCACGCAGCCAATAACCAAGATTGAGATTTGATCTTTGAAAACTGAAAAAATATCTGATAGGAGTGTGACACAATAAAAACCTGTTCTAAGGCACCAACACTATTGGAATGAAATTGAATGATGCCACAAAGCCAGATAATCTTTGATAAATCAAATTCAGTTCGTTCAAAAACCAAAGAATGCAATAATCTCTTTCGCATGTTAAACTGAAAAGTTCAGAAGTGTTATCCATCTAAGGTGCTGAATTTTAATCTTTATATGTTTTTAAATAGTTCTCAGAAATTAACCCTAATGGATTTACCCTTGTGGGTTGAATTGACCCACTTAGAAAAACAAACCCAAAACCTTTACTAGTAAGCCTAAACCTTAATCCAAACAAGCCTTGAATCCTAGCTGAAAACAAAGTATTAATTAAGCCTAAACAAGCCTTGGGCTGTAGCTAACAAAATAAAAATAAAGCTTATAAGTCTAAATCTTGTCCTTCCTTGAGAAGAAGAGAAGAAAAGAAGAAGAAAAAAACATTGTAGGTCTGATACAAGACTTATTTATAGCCTATATTACTTACTACCCAAGACTTATTTATAGCCTATATTACTTACTACCCAATAATCCTAGGAACTAAAGGAAAACTTGTTGCCTTATTGGTTTCCAAGTTAGAATAAGATTCTGATCTTAGCCTTGTATTTATCTTTGTTTTGGAAGGAAAAGGATGCTACATTTAATGCTCTTCTTTTGGCGCCACATGTGTTTCCTAAGTCAACTTGGATTCCTTTATTTTCTTAACTATGTTTTCTCCTCACATAACAAGGAATTTTTTTTTTTAAAAAATCTATTATTTAAATGAAACCATTAATGTTCCTACACATAATAGAAATCTAAAACTAGATAGGAATTCATAAAACAAATGGAAACATCACAAAACAAGGCTAGCTGAAACTAATACAAAATTGGCAGCCTTGTTGCCAAAACTTCATGGTCTAAATAAGGGTGGTTGGGTCCTTCTTACACATAGATTAAATGCATTAGGGCCTCTTCTTGATGCTCCAAAAGATCCTTAAGTTCAGTCTTAGCCGAAACTTGCACAATCAGTCCATTCAATGCTTCTTTCAATGTCTTCGCTTTGAACATTGTGATGGACCCATTTGGAATGTAAAATGGGTCCTTAGTATTCGTGGACTGATCCATATCAGTAATGCATATTCTCGATATTAAATTAAATGAATTGACAAAAATAAAATGTTATGAATTACTTGTAGACTTTAATATTTAGAGGTATGAATTTACACTGTAAAGTATATCCCTATGTATTAAAAATACAAAAATAGAAATAAATGCACCATTAAAATTTTTAGACTTTAGAAAGATTAGGTTTTAGCCTGATAAGATAAGGATCTCATTATTGAGGATGATCTTTTTCAAAACTTAGAAGGACCAACGAATATAAACAGGACTTCGAAAAAACAATCAATCAACAATACAACTTACCATAGGTTGGTTGTATGTGTTTTTTCTATACACGATTAGTCCTTTTACCCAAACTCTCGCGGACTATTAGGTTTTCTAGTGACCATAATACTAGGTGGCGATTCTTGAACCTTTCAAATCATAATTTTATGATTTATCCCAATACATTTAAAAACCCTTTTGATCCAAGAGGCTGATTCACCATTTGACACTGTTCACATCACAAAAATGACCAAGTATTTACCAAGAAAGAAGTTTGAATTCTATAAAAGACAAATAGACTTGGTGAAGCCCTCTAAATGAGTCGGGAGAGGGAGAATTATTGGGTTTCATCCCTCCTCTTTTTTATCATAACCTATATAAATTATGAAAAAGACGGACAAAAACCAAAAATATATGGAAAAAAAGAATAGGGAGAGCTTTTTGCCAAAAACAAAGGAGAGAAAGTGAAGAAAAAGTGTGTTCTTCGTCTTTAAACCTTAATCATTAAAATAGTGATTTATCATCCAATTAAATAGGGATTTCGATATATTATTCATAGAGATGAGCTCTTCAACTTAGACAATGATGATTGGTGAGGAGTTTCCATCTTTGAGTATTTTCAAAAGATCTAATTGGTGAGATTTATCATTTTTTTTTTTATAGAATTCATCCTTGAGATGATGAATTTATTGATTTTATGTATATCCTTAAGCTGAGCTATGAAAGAACAATTTTCACCTGATTAAATGTTATATTGCTAATATGCAATAACCATCACCTAAAACTTTATTAATACCAAATTTTAAGGTGCTATATTACGACCACTGGTGAGCACATATTGACTCCCGCAGTTCTTTGTTTTGGTTTGAAGTTCTGAAATGCCAAGCGGTTGGCTCTAATGGAATGAAATTTTACGAAGACACGCGATTTGCAAGTTTATAGTCATAGTTCTTTCCTGTTTGAGGTTCACACCAAACACCCTGTAAAAACTTTGAGAGGTCCGGCTCAACAATTGAACCTATATATATATTTCCAGTATGCTATGACAATCGGCTTTTTCAGCAATTATTTAAATAAAAAGAGAAGGAAAGAACAGCATCTCTATTACATGAAACTGAGATAGCTTGTAATAGCGAGGGACTGGCTACTACAAGAATTTCGAACCATCAAGAAACAGATTAGCTGGGGGAAAGGTGAAAGAAGAGCCAGACAACATGGAATGGATGGTTCAAAGGCTTTGAAGTAGTTTCAGGGTTTCATCAATATGCTTTTCAGGTTGGAACTGATTGTTGTAGATCAGCTGGACCATCCCGTTCTTGTCTAGAACATATGTCTGTCTCCCAGGTAATGCTCCGAACAGGTCTGCTGGCACTCCCCACTCTTTCCTTATCTTGTTGCCTTCGTCGCTCAGCAATGTAAATGGAAGTCTGTTGTTTTTGGCGAATGCCTAAGAATCATTGCAGTATTTGTTAGCATCATCTCATCCTAACCGGCATTTGTTCTGCATTACGACGGTTTAGCATTTCGTATAATAAATAAAGAACACATAAGTAATTCAGATTAATTAATCACTTGCTGCAACTGTGAGTAAAACTACACAGTGGATTTAATTTTGTTTCACGAGTTGCTCAGTAAATATGTCATCCTTATGAGGGTTGAAACGGGACATAGAATTATGATTTTCTATTATTAACCTGCTCTGAGATTAAAAAAAACAAAAAAGAAGCAGCTTGCTTTTACCTTGTGCGATGATGGATCATCACCACTAATTCCAACAACCTCAGCCCCTGCTTTCTTGAACTTCTCATAAGAATCCCTGAAAGCACAAGCCTGCAAAAATACTTCATTTTTAGTGTATATATTCACTACCTAAAGATGCCTTTGATTGATGATCATTCCAACCTATGTCTCTTCACATCAATTTTTTAGTAATTAGCTTTTTTTCCTAGTTAAAAATCCTAAACAAAGCCTTTCTAAATTGACTAAGGCCTTCGAAGCAATCGAGGAGCGAGACACACAATCGCAAATTAATGTCTTTTAAGCTATTAAAACCGATCACCAAACTTCCTGAGCCGTGCCTGCTAAACATGTTTTATATATATTATGGGGAAACCTTGCAGATTCTTGGTCCTAGAAATCAAGCTCCCAATGACATCTTGTGATGATAATCAAATGCAATTATTTTCTCTCTCTTGCCTACATTATCTTATCTATGCTTGGCTGCCTCCCCATGAATAAAAATGAAAGCCTTTGAAGTAACACAGATCTAGTTACCTGTTTCGTGCAGCTAGGGCTTTCATCAGCCGGGTAAAAGTAGACAACCACAGGCTTCCCTTTGAATTTGGAGAGGGACACCGTCTTTCCATCCTGATCTTTCAATGTGAAGGACGGTGGCACCTCTCCTTTGTTTACCTTAAAAATAAAGACATCCCCACAACCAATCAATCAACAAAATGAAAGCTTTAAAGCTTGTAGTTTTCATTATGAAGCAAAATGTACCTTGGCAAAAATGGTAGTCTTCACTGAACTAGAAGAAGATGGGATTGACAGAGAACTAGAATGGGAAAACTTGAGGCCATAGAACTGTGACCGTGATGACTTGGACAGAATTGGGAGGTTTTGAGAAGATAGGTTTTTGGGTTTGTGAGTGGGAAGTAGAGAGGGTAGAGAGTGGTTAGGCAGAGAAATAGAAACCATTTCTACCAGGATAAGGAAACAGCAATAACAAACAATGTTCTTAAGAACTTTTTCTTACAGTTATCTTACATTTGTTCAGTTGTCGGCAGTATTCATTGGTGTTCAGTTGTCGGCAGTATTCATTGTAATAATATTATTAAATCGGTTTGATTTTATGGATCAATCCGATAATTTCTTTAATCTAATTTGTAATATAAATTTAAAATTAACTTAGTATAACTTGATTGATTAGGTAAATCAATTTATAATATCTATAATATAATTAAAACCATAAATTTAATTTTCAAAATAATATTATTTTAATTAAAAAATAAAATAATTTTATTTTAAATTAACTTATCAAATTTATAATTTAAAACTTGAGGAAGGTCAATGAATTTAGACTCTGTTTGTTTATGTGGTTGCGTCCACTTTTAGCTGCGTTCACAATTACAATGTGTTTGGTTAACAACGAGCCACACTTTTTAATGCATGGATCCCACATAAATATGTGTTCCAAACACAGGAATGCAGAAGCAAGTCTGTCTTGCTTTTGCCGTGGTTGCTGATTAGAAAATGTGGAAAGTAGAGAATAAGAATAAAGAAAGAGAAGCTAGAATCCAGAGATTCCAAATTAGTTGATGTCATTATTTTCTTATGATATTTTTATTTTAAATAAGTATGACAACATCTTATTACTATTTTAAAAAAAATTATGATAGCCTTGGAAAAGAGATATATTTCTCATATAAAATTTATATAAAAAATTAATTTATTTTGCGTATTATTTATAAAAAAATATTTTTTAATTTTTAATTCATTTCCAAGAAAATACATAAAGAATAAATAAATAATTTTTAAAATAAAAAGGTATTAATAATTAATTAGTTTTATTATATATAAAAAATAATAATCGATTTTGGATTATATGTGTGGACCTCTAACACTTTGATTTATGTTTTGAAATTAGATGGTAATTATGAATAGGTTTTTGTGATATTTAGAATTGTGTGTTTTTTTAATTAATTATTTTTTTTTAATTTTTTATCTTTTTAATGGAACAATAAAAAACTACCGAATGTGTTGGTGCGCGTCAACCACCACATGATATTTATGAATTTGTTGCAAGTCATGAAAACTGTAGTTCTTGTCGGATGAAATTTATACATGATGGAATTACAAATAGTTTAATGGAATAATAAAAAATACTTTATATAAAGTATTATTTATTTCATGATGTAATAGGAGTAATTAATTCTACAATATTTAAATTTAAAACCATCAATATTAATATTTATATTTTTAAATTGTTTTATAACCTCAATTTCAAAAGCATTCTTAACCAAACATATTAAATTACTTTTTCTTCAACATCAATTTCAACCATAGTTTTAACCAAACACTTATTTTTTCAAATCAACCTCAACTAAAAGTACTTTTTATAAAACAAATTTTTTCAAATCACAACCACAACAGCTACCACAATAACAAACATACTCTAAAACTCTGGCTGCGTTTTCTGTAGAGTTCCAATATTATGGGGTTACACAAGTGTCAATTTCATAGGTGTCACTTAAATAATTGCAATTTATTTTGAGTTGGTGTATTTAGGAACATCATAAAAATGGACACCTAGAAAAATGTTAAAAAATATTTATAACTGAGAAAGGGTTAATAATTTTCAACATCTATTCAATTGTATTTTAAAAAACAATTATGTTCTATTTTTTTATAGTTTATTCCTTGAATGAATGTTTTTATTAAGTTTTTTCTATCAAATTATAAATTTGATGAAAATTAATTAAAAGATATGATGTACCAGAGTTAAACATAAATATATTTGTTTAAGAAACAAAAACAATATATCATATTTTATAGTCAAAATTTTCTTTTTATTTTTTTAGATCTAAATCTAAGAAACCTAAGAGGAAAATAAAAGTTTGACTTTTAAGCTAAAAACGAAAGGGAGATTTATTATGTCTCTGGACACATATTATTATTATTCACCGTAATAATATAATTATCATCTTATCATTCCAAAAAAAACCAATTGTTTTGCACTTGGGTAATTCGGTTTTTTATATGGCTCATTAGTCATTATTAGATTGATTGAGGGCATATTTATCTTTTTCACTTTTTTTAAAAATACAATATAATAACTAGAATACTCTTAAAAGCAAAAATATTAAATTTGGAATCTAGGGGTTTTTTTTTACTTTTAAATTTTTAAAGCATAGTAAAAAAACTAAATTACCCTTAGATATAAAATTTCTTTGGCTGGCGTACAAGGGATTTTTAGTATTTTTATTATTTTTTTTTTTATTATAATCAAGTTGAATGAGGACAATTTGATTTTTTACTTTCAAACGCATCCACGTTATTCAAGTGTTGTGTGAGAAGAAGTTTGACGACTAAACAATGTCTTCTAGTGTGCCATTTTAATCGTTTTGACAACCCCTCCATCACTGGGCAGCTTGTGTGATGTACAGACCTCTAGTTTGGCCCGAGGCCTTTTGTCTTTTTTTTTTCTCGATTTTTGCACCTAAACCTCTAAGATTTTAAAGTAGCCCTTCAATTTTTTTTCCTTCAGATTTGATCCCTGTTCTTTTTATTACTATTTGTTTTAATAGTAATGATTTATAAAATTAAAATTTTGTTTTGATTTCATCCTCTCAATTTTTTCATCTGTCAGATTTGGTTTCTATTCTTTTGATTACTATTTATTTTATTTTGAATCTTTTTCTTGATTGAATTTGTTTTTCAATTTCATCACTCCACATTTGATTTCATTTTATTTTTATGTCAAATTTGATCCTTATTCTTTTAATTTCTATTTGTTTTACTTGGGAAATTTTTTTATATTGAAATGTTTTTTTCAATCTCATCCTTCAATAGTAGATTGGTTGGAAATTGAGCTTCTTAGTTGAACCCGGATCTAGGTTTTCATGGGTTATGAATTCAGAAAATTATCCTAAGTTTAGGAGATTCGTCGAGGTTTACTTTTTTTAATGTTAATGTTTTTTTTTCAGTTTCATCCTTTAACATTTATTTATTTTTTAAATTGCATCTTTAATTCTTTAATAACTCTTCAATTTAATTTCAGATTTAATCTGACTCGTAATCAATTAATACCTAGTCAATGCCTAACTAGAAAGAGAATAAGAGAAGGAAAAAGAAAGAAAGAAATTATCCAATTAGGTTGTCAAGTCCATTACTTGGGTGTAAATTTCGTTTGTTAATCCGAGTTAGTACAATATGTCGCCATATTTTCATTTCACTCCCTAAATCTTTTATACAGTTTAATCAAACAAAAAAAATAATCCAACCAGGTTAATTCATTGTGGTCGAATCCATTACTCGGGTGTAAATTTCGCCTGTTAATCCAGATTAGTACAATGTGTCACCATATTTTCATTTCACTTCCTATATTTTTTTATGTTTTAATCATTTGACAATATGTTGTTTCACATTTAAGTTGGGGCTAACTAGAAGTTAAAATGATAACAACATGAATTGTTTTTTAACCAGATTGTCATTTGAACAGGGCGACCAATTTGCTCTTAACCTATTAGATCGAACAAGCCACACCAATTTGTTTTTGTATTTATTAACACATATAATGATTGATTAATTTGATCTAATACATTGGTCAAGTTTTTTTTTCTCGATTTCAAATATTTTATGATATAATTGGATTTTGATTCGGCTGGCAATGAAGCTTAGGCATCGGGCCTAGTATATATCTATTGTTCATACGTTTATTTTAATTCTTTTACTAATTTTGACCAAGTTTATAATTTGACATGTATGGATTTAATTAAAAGAAATTTATTCACAAACTAAATATTATTTTCTATAAAACTTGATGATAAAAAAATTTCAATTAAAGAGTTGTACAAAAAATAAAGTAAGAGAACAAGATAAATACTATAATAAATTTTAGGGACAAAAATGAACACTAATAAAAAATTTCATGTTTTGAGCGCAGAAATTTTTCAATGTTTAAATATGTACTAATAACAATAGGGTAATGTTGATGTTAAGATAGAAAAATACTTCATATATCTTTTAAACACAAAACTAAGAATATAGGGACGTACGAAAGCATTAAACCACTTGAGAAATGATCGCACATATTAGTCCTTGAACAACCCATGAACCAACTAATATAAAGAAATGTAGACGAGTGAATTAATAAGGTACGAGTTTCCGAGTTGAGTCATCTTTTGTCTTAGATAATATGGAATTTATTTGACCTATAAACATAGAAGTTCTTTCTATAAGTAGGGGACTTTCAATGGTTAAGTTAGCAGGAAAGGGAGTGTTAAGCTAAAGATTTGTAAAATAAAGGTATAAAAAAAGATAGAGAGTTAAAATCACATATAATATGGCTTAAGTATGCATTTATAGCCTTGAAATAAATTGGTTACATATCCCATTTTGAGGGTAAAAAGGTCATTTAATGACACTTATTTGGAGATAAGGACTACTATGATCTAGCTAATAACCTTTTATTAGCAAAGTTACAAGGGATGTTGGTTCCAATCTATGCTTGTGGTGATTATTACCTCTATTTTAGTTGGACATGTGTTATAAGTATATTTGTATATTTAATGTATGTATTTTTCTTTAAATTATTGGTGGGGTTAAATGGGATCTAGATGACCTAATTGTTAGTTTAATATGAACAAATCGGTTGGTTACACGTCGTATTATTATATTCATGTAAATATATATTTATTATTAATAAATGCTTAATTTATCCTTAATATTCATATAATATTAGATTAATTAATCTAATATTTGATTTATGAATCTAAAGTAAAAATAAAGTCCATGTGATAAAAATGCTTTGCGAAGAAAATTATATAGTTGTTATAATTATAAAATTCCTATTGCATCAAAGCATTGTTCCTCAAATGTTCCTAGTCGATGCTCTCTTAAATACTAGACATTTATTAGAGTTGTATAGATTGATACATATTATGTTCTTTTCTTTATGAAAAGAAGTAGTTGTTCTCATAAGCTAATGTATAAGAGATACTTATAACTAATATGTAGATACTTATCATAAGACATGTACATTAAATTGATCCGCATGATACTTTCATATGAAAAGATCACTAATATCTATGGAAAGGCTTACGTGATTGTTATATAAGTGATTCTTAGACTTAAGATAATTAATTTATCTTATATAGAGAATGTTATACTTTGATCTTGTTACATATTATCTTAATCGAGGTAATGAAGGGGCAGACATTGGGTATAACATGAACTATATGAAGATACTTGAGTGATCAAGAGATGATTCATCACCCTGAGTGAATTAGGGAAAATAGTATATCTGTTCTCAAATAGTATTGATTGAGAAACCCTTGGCCAAGGTAGAATGAGATTTGAAAAGAGTTTCAAATATTATTCAAACAATTAATGACTATTATACGGAGAACAAACATGATTTAACATGGTAGACATACTTCATGCTTTGATGTTAAATGAAAACATTATTAATGAAAGAATATTAATTACACTAAGAAACCGGTCACTAAAAGATTAAGTCAAACCATTAATGATTTTTTTAATATTTAAGGATCATGACTCGTTGTTAGACGATGCATCTGATCTTCAAATATAAATTAATCAATTGTTAAATTGATAATAAATTACATTATTTAATTTATCTAATTCTATTTAATTAGAGTTATAATTTATATTCAGGCCAACATATTAGGAACCTAATGAGTCACACACATTAAGAACCATTAGTCAGAAATTAAACTAAGATGATTTAATTAAGTATGACTTGATTAAAATATATTTTAGAAATTACGAAATATAATATAATCAATACAGAGATTATATTTCTAGACTTAGAAAAATCAAGTAAGGACTTGATTGAGTTAGTTTTTAAAATTATCCTGAATTAATATATGTATATTAATCAAGGGGAAAATTGATATTTTGCTAATTTATAGGGTTTTTTATATTTTTTCATAAATAGTATGGTATGCCTCTTATTTTTAGTGGTTGTTTATTAGAAACAAAAACTACGTAAGTCATAGAATAGAGAGCTAGTACTCTATGCATAGAAGTCTCTCTCTTCTAAATAGGGATTTACGAGGCCGGACAATTGGACGACTTATGGTTTGTGATAATCTAGCATTTAAAAAATTATTCAAAGTCGAAGAAGATCAGATTTTCAAGTTATAATTCCTTAAATAACTCTAGATCTATTTAATTTTCTAATAGGATTAGGATTGAATTAAAATGTTTAAATCAATTTTTTTTTTTGTGTTTTTATCCTAATTAGATTAGGATTTAATTAAAATATTTAATTAAATTATTTTAGAAAAATAGTTTTTCGAAAATAAAAAGTGTTTTAAGCCATAAAATTTATTTAATTGTTCCTAAAATAGTTTAGGATGTTAATAAGAATTTTAATATGATGAATTTTCTTATTAAATTTTGAAGATTGTTTTTCAAAGAAAATTTATATTTAATAAAATTTATTATGTTTGGGAAATTATCAAATTGAATTTGATTTAATCTTTCTAAATGTTAGAAATACTATTTTAAAAATTTCACATAAAGTCAATAATTAGAATTGAAGCATGTAAAAAGTTTATTATGTATATTAATATGTTATTAGGCATGATGGATGGTTGTGGACATTAAAGACCAATGTGATTGTTTTTTTTTATTTTTATGGTTGAATGGTTGTAATAATAAATAGGATATGAATGTCCTGTCTTTTCTTTATTTTTATTCTAGGTTGAAAAATTATTTTCTCATTTAATTCTACTTAAATGTAACTCGAAGTTTCTTATACAATTATGTAATTTAGAAATGTAGGAATTTAGATAGGAAAATCTATTTTGTAATCCAAGACGAAGAGAGAATGACAAAAAAGGCTACAACCATGGTGCTCACAAAATACTTATGAAGATTTACAAAAACTATCTAGGTTTTGACAATCTAATTCCTTTCGATGACTTAGGGAAATTAGCTTAGATATGTCCATAATCATCTAATTAGATTGACATGCTAAGGGTGTGTGTGTGTGTGTGTGTATATATATATATATTGTTATGTATGAAATGTATATATGTTATATCATGTTATGTATGCGACCTAATTAATTAGTAATAAATCCTTCATTAATATATAAGTACAAGTTGAGAACATGAATGGTAGTCTTTCAATTTTATATGCATAAAACCAAAGTTCTATTCATGGATAACTTATTGAGTCACTCTAGGTTACTGTTAATCAAATATGTTTACTGATATAAAATTGGGTTCTACTTAACTAACCTATATGAATTGGATGAGTTACTCATTATCATATAAGGTTAGAGGCATGGGTTAGGCAAAACATATAAGATATGTTTAGACAAAAAGTTATCACCAAACTAATCTAGGAATCACATAGAGTTGTGATTGATAAACTATGTTATCTATCTAATTTAATTTATTTTGATTTGTTGAGTCACTTAAGGTCGGATAAATTAAATAAGATCTTAGTCCACTTGACTCTTTTAGTGACCTTAAACCAAACAGCTAGATGGCGACTTCTTGATCCCAACGTCGTAACGCCATGCACACACGTGTGACAAGAGGTTTGGTGAAACCTAAGGTACTTTTATTTTGTGAATCATTTATTGAACTTCCCCTTAACATGTTTCGATTAAACTTGTATTTTTAATGGTTAGGTCGATGAGTCTCCTAGTTTTAGAGATCGACATAGACCTATCATATTGTTTTTAACCTTAAAGTGGGTTGAAAGACGCATTGATAAGTTTTTGTCAAGTTGGTGATGTTTTGATTAAAATTGTTTTTTAATGGATAGGTTGACGAGTCTCCTAGTTTTAGAGACTGATATAAACCTAACACATGGTTTTTAACCCTGAAATGATTCAAAGATGCATCGACAAGTTTTATTCAAGTTGATGACATTTTGATTAAACTTCTTTTTTAATGGTTAGGTCAATGAGGCTCCTAGTTTTAGGAACCAATATAGACCTAACACATAGTTTTTAACCGTAAAATGAGAACAAAAATACATCTATGTCTCACTTATTATTGTATCGCAACAAAACCCTTTTTATTATCATTTTATACCGATCTCAATATGCCTGATACCATTGATTATTCTACTTGGTAATTTATCTGTGCCAATAAAAATATTTTTCGTTATCATTAATCACCATTTCTCAAGCGACAATTCAATTTATACCGATATCAATACCTATAATATCATTAATTACCCTCATCTAGTAATTAATTCATGTTGACAATAATATTCTTCGTTATCATTAGTCACATTTTCTTGAGTGACTAGTCAATTTATGCTGGTAACAATACCGATGATATCATTAATTACCTTTACCTGGTAATTAATCCATGTTGACAATGATATTCATCGTTATCATTAGTCATCATTTCTCAAGGGACTAATCAATTTATATTGATATCAATACCAATGATATCATTAATTACCTTCACTTTGTAATTAATACATGCCATCAACTATATTCATCATTATCTTTAGTCAGCATTTCTCAAGTGATAATTCAATTTATATCGATATTAATACTCATGATATCATTAATTACCCTTATATATTCATCGTTATCATTAGTCATATTTTCTTGAGTGACCAATCAATTTGTTCTGATATCAATACCCATGATATCATTAATTACTTTTATATAGTAATTAATCTATGCCGACAACGATATTTATCATTATCATTAGTCACCATTTCTTAAGGAACTAATCAATTTATGCCAATATCAATACTCATGATATCATTAATTATCTTCAATTGATAATTAATCCATACTAACAATGGTATTCATCATTATCATCTGTCATCCTTTCTCGAGTGACTAATCAACTTATGTCGATATCATCCAATCCTCGTTGCTGATATCATTGGTCTCCCTTCTTAACTAACTAATCACATTTTTTCCAATATCAAGGCTTTCAATATCATTAACCAACTTTCCATCCTATTAATCCTTTCACGCCAACATCGATCCAACCAATGTCAGTAGTTTTCAATTCCTAAAACATTAAAAGAAAATCATGTTGATATTCACAATGCTACTATCATTTGTCACTGACACGATCAAAAAGTTGATATCTTATCCCAAGTGCAGGAGTGTCGAAGTAATAAATAACCAGGCAAGACCGGGGTCGAACCACATGAAGGTGAATTATATAAAATTATAAACAATAAATGACATGGAGTTGAAGAGAACTTTTGAGATGTGATATTGATGTAAGGATTAAACAAGGATAAAACAAATGTCAAGGTCGGAGGATCCACTAATGGTATTTCAAATAAATATAATATAAATTTTTTTTATTACTCAACTGGAAACCACACACAAAGAAGGTTCCAATTGGATTATAAATTATTAACATGATTATATTAATTATCTTATTTGAGTAATGCCAATACTTGTAAATGTGGTCAGATATTAATGGTGATAACTTATGTTAACAACAAATCAAGTTCCTTTCATAACACAAGTGTCGGTTATACCATATAGTTGGTTATGAAAGGATCAAGTATTTGTTGTATCAAGGATTGTACAACACAAATCTAGATTAACCATTTAACAAGCAAGATATTAAAAGTAAGTAAGATAACAAATACAAAACATGTTAGTATCAAACATTAAAGTCCATGTTGAGTTTATACTATACTTATACTTATATCATTAGTGTACCCTTTTCACCTTGACAAAATAAACTTAGCTAAACATAATGAAGATGAGAAACATAAATAAACAAAATAAAAACATAATAATGATATACATTAACTAAGTAAAGGAAAGGAAATGAAAAGCATAAATAAGAGATTAATATAACATGAAATAAAACTTGAACATTACAAAATACAAAGAAAGAGAGTAAGAGCGAGATCTTGATCTGAAAACCAAGATGTCTAAATATATGGCAAATGCCTCCTTTTATAGGCTAAAATTCAGAACTATTGATTTGATGACTAATTATTGAGTGGGTGGCCACCTCTTGACTTGGTGACAACCATTATCTTCTTGTCTGATCAAAACATCATTGCTAACGTCAGAATTTGAACAGATAATCTTCATGAAAGTTCTGGGCATTTGTCTCAGCTTTCCAACAAAACAAGAATGAGCTCATTTGGACTTCTAGAACTCGAGATATAGGCTGAATACTGAACAGTATCTGGGCTGCATGACAGATTCCGACATCTCTTTTGTTGCTACAATTTGAGCTTGAAAACGGCCGTTTTGAATCTTGGACTCTTTATAAAAGTTTTAGGTATATGTTTGAGCTTTCCATCCATATAAACCAGACTTAAATCCAAGTTCTACAGCTCCAGTTATGATCCAATAACTGAATGGTGTTCCTGTTTGAATTGAACCAGCATCTCTTCTCCAAGCTTAGCCCTCTCTTTGTCTTCTCAATTTCAATAGTTAAACAAATCAATCAATCATTTGAATTATGAAACATGCCTGCATTTGAAATGAGCATTTACCATAATTAAAGATATCTTATATTATTAGACTCGTTATTATAAAACATGCTTAAGTTAGGGAATTTAATGATACTTTAAGTGCAATATGATGATATAAAACCTTGATAAAAATACACTTTTAAGTACTAATCACACACCCCAAACAACTTATTACTGATCCCTAGTAATTAAAGCATTAAAGTAGAAAAACAATGTACAAAATCCAAAAAGCAAGACATTTATCATTCAACTTCCATTAATCTATCCAAATAAACAAACTCTTATTAGATTTATTTATCTACCTCATACTTCTTAAACAAGATATTAATAAACCTTCCTTTTGTGCTCAATATATCAACACATAGTTATGGGGCTTTGCTTGGATGAAAACACAATTTTGTTCTAATGTTTTTCTAAGGTTAACTTCCTTGGGTTGAGATTTTTTTTTTTTTTTAATATATATACATATAACTTAAAACACAATGTATCTTTAACCCATGTAATGAGCTTTAAGCTAATGACTCTCAGACCAGTTGGTCTTA
>Ga0307515_10007571_pt1 | contig 21439 bp, 27 predicted proteins | sample 17_EM_MG_FD_194513 | JGI IMG/M metagenome (GOLD analysis project Ga0307515, IMG submission 194513) | Populus trichocarpa ectomycorrhiza microbial communities from riparian zone in the Pacific Northwest, United States - 17_EM | ecosystem: Host-associated > Plants > Roots > Unclassified | place...
CTCCCATCGATGCCAAGTCATGAGCGGAAGCTCTACCACCCTAACGAATTCCGACAATGACCGACGCCGAGATACACGAGCTACTGGTGCGGTACTGGATGGCAGGTCGGATGCTGTATGAGTTCGGGAGTGGAGATAAGGAGGAATTTCGGTCCGAGGCTCGGGAGCGGAGGAAATGGGTCAATAGAGTTTCGGAACTCAGGACTGGAGGAAAGTTATCAATTGGGCGTTCCTTTCTTCTGTTTCTTCCCTTCTCTTATCTTCTCCACCCTTCATTACTTCTTTGGATCTCGGCCCGGTATAAATGGCGTCGGCACGGGTTTTACCACCTCCGGATCTCAGTCAATGGGAGGTGGAGTTTCCCCGTGCGCCGGATCCGCCGAACGGTCACCCTGAGCGGTACTGATCGGTTGTGGGACTTACGGGTTCGTACGATTGCGTACGTCGAACAATTGTTTGATTACTCCCTTTCATTCTCTTCTATTGTACTGGCTTTTGCAGCCCAGGAGGTCTGCGCCTAAAGAGGGGGATACTGTAACGGCGGCACGTGACGCGGGCCGGGTAACGGCCATTCTATATAGTCGGCTCGCCACGAGCCTTAGATCTCTAGCGATAATCTTACCTATACATCTACATCTACTATCACTCGCATCCACGTTTGCAACCGTATTCCAATAAATACCATACGTATACCTATGAGGCCGAACGCAGGCATACGTGCCCTTACATCCATTTGGAACATCTCCCATTTCAGGCGCGCCTCAATTTTGAACCGGTGCGCCTTGCAGACTCTGAAAGTCACAGAATATACAGCGAGATGAACGCATGTGATTGTTGGTGGGGTACGCAAGATCAGCTTCCTGCTGGAGCAACGATTGTGACAGTCATTTGTGCATCCAACAAGACCCAGTTGACCAATTGTTTGGGTGACCAACATGCGTGGCCGCTGTATCTCACGATCGGTAATAATCGAAAATATATCTGCCGTACACCTCACAAGCACGCCCGGATTCTTGTTGGGCTGATCCCCTGTCCTCTAAAAGGTGCCAACAATATTGACGAGGCATGGCATTCCGCAGTTGGAATAGTGCTGTCCCCACTCCGGAATCTTGACATCACTGGCCCCGGCTTGAAATGGGATTGTGCTGATGGATTGCTGAGACAATGTTATCCTCTTGTGGCTGGCTGGGTTGGGAATTATCCAGAACAAGTCATGCTTGCTCAAATCTCATATGGCTCATGCCCAATGTGTAAAATTCCTAAAGGTGTGCCGATGGGGCATTCAACTTTTTGACAACCTGATAACCCACAAGATCAGCATGATTAATTGGAGCTTCGGGACAAAACTACTATCGATGATCTGCACACTCTTGGAGTTCATCCAATCTGCAACCAGTTCTGGCAATACCCTCTCTGCCATGTCTATCCCCTTTGGCAGCCTGATGAATTGCCTCAGCTGCTCCTGGGTTTAGTTAAAAACTGATTGCACTGGCTGCTCAAATACCTGAAAGCTAGAAATGTCAAGGATCAATTTGACAATTGATTCACATCAGTACCACAATGTCCAGCCCTCCAGCGCATCTCTAAACCATTCGATTCGATGAAAAGTGGCTCCTGGCCGGGAAACAATATCTGGGGCATGATCAGAACACTGGCAGTAAATTGCGCTCCAATTCTTGATTGGTCCCAGGGTGCTGGGAAAACTGCGGCGGAAACAGCCTCTGATGAAATGGTGATGGGAGCAGTGCGGGCATTGTGTGAATTCTCTCTACTTGTCAGCCAACAAAATCACTCTGATCTATCCCTCACAGGACTAGATAATGCACTGGAGCGATTTCACAAGAAAATGGTGCTTTTCGAGATAAGAAAATGTTGAAGTCTGCGAAGGCCACAGTGGATGAACTATTAGCAAGAGAATGCAATCATTTATGAGAACAAAAGATTCATAAAATCTGTGCTGCAATGGAGGTTCAGCTGGATGGGGCTGAAAGGTTACTACATCAAAACGAAGGCAATTTCAGGCGCACCTGAATACCTCCCAACAAGTGGCAACCATATGGTCTGATGCTGATCAGCAGAGGGCAATCAAGCAATTGGAGCGCGAAATACATCAGGTGACACCAGCTAATCGCAAGCTTTTCGATGAATTATTCCAACATCACAAGCAACAACGCTTGCAGGATGTTGGAACCAACACAACCCATCCCAGAAGCATATACGCCAAATAACTTACTGAAATGAAGACAGCTCCAGAAGAAGCGGCTCACGGGGCGGTAAACACGACTGCTGACAAGTGTGTGCAATTTCAGGTCTATCTATTCGATGCTGAGATTGAAGCCACCACCAGGAGTATCGCTGATACGGACCAAGTTGTAAATCTGCTCAAGAGAGAGATTGATTGTATCACTTCGAAAGACCAGATGGGATTCACAAAGGAATTCTCCATCTGCTTGGTTGAGTGTGAAGGTTGGTGGCAGGTAATCGACGTTCAGGAGCTCCAGAAAACCACCGGACCGCGTGTAATCCATTTCAGATATCCATAGATGCATCTTGTGAGCCATATAACAGAGTCAATTTGGTGGATGGGTTCCGGCAATGATTTCACCACCGATATTTCTGAATAGCTACATATCCACAATCTGAAGACCCCTATCGATCTACCAACAAAGTCAATTACATTCAACAGATGCTCAAGCACAATGACCAGTCTACCGGTCTTGACTATATCGAGGAGACACTGTCATATCTTGCCCTTCAAGGCTGCTACGATATTGACTCTGCACAAGTTTTCAACCCACTATCAGCTGCCGATAAATGGCGAAATACGCGCCGAGCCCATCTTTTACGCCTCCACCATTGTCAGAAGGAGCCATTCTTCGGCCCCATATCACAACAAGTACATCATTTGAGAGAAACTCATGTCCACAGCATGTGCAGAAGTGTCAAATTTACCTCACTCAGAGTTGCATCGGTAAATTTCGGAATTCGCAACGTTGGACAGCTATTCCGTACACAAATTGAAGATGACTGGGGACATGAAGTTAGTGGACTGGTGCTCGGATATGATCAGAATGTACTCATAGACATTGTATTTGTGAAACTTCAGGATGGGATGTTGTACTACCGTCAACAATTTCACTGCCCTACATCTGTTGAGCGTCTGGGACTTAATTGCAAGGTAGAATATACAGATGCCAACCAAGGGATCACGCCTGAATCGCATAACATCTGGGTCCAATATACGGACAGTGACCTCAATAACCCCTTCCAAGGCCGAGTTCATTCTTTTCCTGTATTATACTTCAGCTGGACTCCACTGAATCAGATCCTCCAATTTCAGGAGTGCCTGCCCGCCGGAAAATCGATATCCACCGTCTCTAAGAGGTGCAAGAAGACCCATCAATGATATTACGTCCTCAAGCTCAAGAATCTGCAATGGTGATCCCAACAAAGTACGAAGATCCGCTTGGTTGGGCGGATTGTGTTGACGGGTTCATCTGGGTTGTCAAACAGACTGATAAGATGCATATTGTACCTGTCAAAACAATTGTTGGACCTGCACATTTGGTGCGAGAGAATAATGCTGGATCAGATAGAATCGATAGCGTATAGCTTGTAAATAATCATGCGGATTTAGATACCTACTGCACTGTGTATTAAAGTTACAATGCCTGAATCAAGGTGTGCAGAAGATAGTCAATTGAATTGCACTATTTGATATAAACATTATAATAATCACTCCCGGAGAAAATAGCTTGAGGTTTGAGGTGCAGCTGAATACTCTCGGAGACGCGCCGAATACTTCTAATTGCTCCGAAATTTGCACATCCTCCTAGTTTGATTTGGAAGCATTTTGAAGACAACTATACACTGTTCAGGATAGTCTTGGATTCTGTTCCACAACTTCCGGAGTATTCAGGAGCACCAGTGAAGTAGTCCTGGAGCACCTGGGAGCACATCCCTTTGCATTCAGCCTATCGCGGAGCAGCTGGGAGCATCTGGAATGATCTGTGTGGCTGTTCAGAGTGGCTGAGTTGTTCGGTTATGACTTCCAAACCATTTTACATTTTGCTGATGTACTTCAGCGTAGTATTTGGACAGCTTCTGTCGAGCTAACTTCACAGTGCAGAACAAGTGTTCCTTCCATGCAGTCCTCTTGATGGCGAAAGCTCGCATCATGCTGTCCATATGATCGAACATGTCATTCTACACTGTGATAACATGAGGCAATGTGACGGTATGCCTCTTCGACATCCACAGGGTCCAATATCGAAATGGCCTCAATCCCTCCATGACATACTTCACAATGGTCCATTCATCTTGAGTGGCGAAAAGTGGCTGCGAATCAGTGAATAGTGGATGTTGGAGCCACACGCGTGTGAATTCCTGTAATCGGTAGGCACGCTCGAGCTTCTCCAGTGTTGAGTTCTAAAGTGTCTTCATATCCATAATCAGTAGTACAGCGATGCGAACTTTTGCGTTTTGACAGTCCATGGACTCGTTTCGACGACCAGGTGTCAGTGTAATCAATACAGCAAGCATTCTCTGCTATATGAATGTTGATATTAGGACTTTCACAATATCACGAACTACGTGCTTTTTCAATTGTCTTTCCTAAACCTGCTTTCATGGCCGGCACTATACTCATTCTAGCGTTGCCCTCTTTTCGAAGTCTTTGCCTCTTCCCTATGTCTATGCTTTCATTCTCTCCAAATTGCTGATTGCACTCTTGAACTTCCCAAGACATGTTGCGGCCATTTACACTGAGACTGCTCATGAATGCACCTAATGCCTGCTGTATGACATGCGCCATGCATGCCATGTGGTTCCTCAAAGCAGGCCACTGGATTGCAGAGGCCTTGAGTGTTAATTGCAGCTCGCGTGTCATCGAGTGATTTGAGGAAGCATGATCAGTCATCATTCCAAGCAATCGGCCGTCTGTAAGCTCAGAATGATCAACCACATCCTTCAAATGTACGGCTAGCCTCGCTCCAGAATGTTGGCCCTTGACCCATCCTCGTTAATTAGCTTTCAAAACGGGAAAAGAACAGGTGATCAACCTCATCGGAAGTGAGTTTTACTTCATTCAATGCCCATTTTCGATCCATATAGTAAGCAATGACTGATGTTATGGCTACTTTGTTCAGAGATGTCCATCCGTCCAAAGCGAAACTATCTTTATCTTGTAACAGCAATTGCTTTATCATTGAATCCAGTCAGTGCATATTCCGTCTAGGAAATGATGCTGAGAGTTGGAGCGGACAGCAGCACTAGGTGATCACGTATTGCCTCATATGACCATTGTAACTCGACATTCAACATACTGTTGCATGGAATATGATCCGAAACGAATCCCAACATGAGGTAGCGATTCCACCTGTCATGGCGAAATTCAGAGGTTTCAAAGTTCTTCGCAGCCTGTTTAGAAAGTTTTGTCTGTCATTTCGGTCATTATGGAATAACCTAGATCTCAAATATGATCTACCTGTGCAAGCTGACTATTGTGATTGCTCGACATCCTTGCGTCTTCAGGTCAGCCAAACCTGTTTCATCAATCGTCGAACTAAACAATTCAGTAACCTCTGACTCTGATCATAAGTGTATCTTTGCGATGTGAGCTTTTGCCAGCCAGTGTTTCCCCATTGAGCACATCCCATGATCTGATGCATAGCAAAGGACTTGATGACAAACGATACATATGATGCCAGGGTGGCCGGTCTCCTAAAATTCTGCAGTGTAAATATAATCGCCATCAAGGCGCATGTCCAGAATTATTCCAAGCAATAGGCCGCTTCGAGCTTACGTTCAGTGAAGCCCACAAAGCATCGAAGATGATCAGCAAAGTAACATCGTTCAAATCACGAATAAAGACACATTCATTTTGGGAACAGATCATTACCTCAAGCGATGAAGTGTTCCAAGATTTTGAATCCGACATGGCGGTAGGGATTAGATAGCTGGGTAATCCGACTTAAAAGACTGCCAAAAGTAACGATACAGTAAAGCAGACTGCCTGTTCTCAAATATTGACTCTACAGCTACAACCAAAAAATCAGATCTGTGAGACATTGCATGCATAGTTCTGAAGTGGTATACATGAACATATCGAAAAGACTGACCGCGTATGACTCAATTCAGTAACATTCCGATGTAGTTCATTGCGGTGTAGCTTACTGAACCTCCACAGAATTTGGTGATGCTCGGTGGGGGTTCAATTGTAGGAGGCAGATGCGATATGGTTACTAGCATTTTTGCCCATGAAGACAGCTGATAAGTTGATTATGGAATAACCTCATTCCATGGCCTTTAGACTATCCACGATGCATGACCAAAATCATTGATGCTCCGTTGACACTCATTCTTGGGAGGTGGTAGCGATATCCTCACTAGCATTTTGGACAATAGAGGTGCCCGATGCATTGATTATGGGTCAATGGCGATGCACAGTGCATTGAGTGTCCATGATGCAAGACCAAAAATTGTTCACGCTCTGTTGACGCTCACTTTTAGTAGGTGGTAGCGATATCATCACTAGCATGTTTGCCCATACAGGCAGCCAATGAGTTGATTATGGGTTAACGCCGTTCCGTAACCGTTAGATTGTCCAAGATGCAAGACCAAAAATTTTGACGCTACGTTGACCCTCATTTTTAGGTGGTGGTAGCAATATCATCACTAGCATTACTGCACATCCAGGTGGCCGATACATTGATTATGGGTTAAAGGCGATCCACAGCACCGTGAGTGTCCATGACGCAGGACCAAAAATCACTGACGCTCTGTTGAGGCTCATTTTTATAAGGTGGTAGCGATATCTTTTCTAGGATTTTTGCCCATTAAGCTGGTTGATACATTGATTATGGGTTAATGGCGATGCACAGCACTGTGAGTGTCCATGATGCAAGACCAAAACTTAAAGTTGACGCTCCGTTGAACCAGATTTTTAGGAGGTGGTAGGGATATCCTCCGTAGCACTTTTGCCCATAGAGGTGGCCGACACCATGATTAAGGGTAGACGCGGTTGCGTAGCCCTTGAATTATCCAAGATGTATTTCCAAACATTGTTGACTCTCTGTTGACGCTCATTTTTATGTGGTAGTGATATCGTTGGTAACATTGTGGCCAATAAAGGCGGCCAATGCACTGATTATGAATCAACGCCAATGCACAGCGCTTTGAGTGTCCATGATGCATCTCCAAAAATCATGGACGCTCCATTGACACTCATATTTAGGAGGTCGTAGCGATGTTGTCGATGAGGTTTATACCCAGAATGGCAGCCCACACATCGATTATGGCTTCATGTTGTCTCACAGCGGTTTGATTATCGAAGATGCAAGAGCAAAAATCATTGACGCTCCGTTGACACTCATTTTTAAGAGATTGGAGTGATGTCGTCACTACCATTTGTGTCCTCAATGGCAGCCAATACTTTGATCATGTGTTACAGCGACCATGTCTTTTGTTTGATTATCAGCCTCACATGACCAAATATGGTTCACACATCGGTGACACTCATTTCCAGGATGGGTCAACAAGAGTGTCACCATCCTTTGTACCTATAAAAACTGCCAATATAGTCACTTTGGAAGGATGTGACTATGCAGCCATTTGGTTGCGGAAAATGTAGGACCAAAACTCGTTGACACTCAACTTAATAACATATTAGCAGTCAGTGGATGCTCAACAACTGTATGTAAAAATGCAAATCGTGGTCGTTGGCAGCGAATAAATCGTTTCTATGTAAACACATTTGCATCCCAAAGTGTCCAAGCCTCTCAATTTCTGACCCACCACTAGACACGTTATCTGAGTGATAAATGACATTGGCCTATCACAGTGCAGTGCTTTCAGCCGGCAATTAACCACGTATAAATTTGTACACTAGTTTTTGATATATTTAGCCTGACTTCCTCCCCATTCCTCATCCTGCTCATTCTCTGCGATTTCCATGACCTACCTTCAGAAATTTTCAACATCTCGACCATGTGTACTGGGTCTGTGCAGCCACGGATGCATTTCTATGTATGATTGTATGCAGCATGACGGTCGTAATTCATTTCCCTTCACATTGCGCTGTGACCTCTGCATCTATGACTCGTATGACATCACTTTCATATATTTTGTTAGTGAGTTTTGTCTGGAATTTAGTTTTAATTGTCTGACTTACCAGTAACGGGCAGGGCGATATCACGTTCGTCAGTCGTCAGTCAATGAGATTTGTTGTCTAGAACATTGGGATGGCCTATCCGACCCTTGCACATGCATAGATGAATTATCATGTCTCACAATGTGGTCACTGAAATCAAGTAAAAGCTGACACGTAGCAAAATAGGCACAGGTATTACATTTCTAATTGATACATCGTCACAAATGCCAATTTACCTATTGATTCCACCGGCGACACAGGAGCCGTCACCATGACTCTATCGGAATCCGATTTCTAAATGGCAATTAGCATGGGAAGCGACATGCGGTGGTTAATGCTGATGGGTTTGAAATACTTTGGTATCTAAATCGGAGACGAATCAGGCATTCGGGCGGGCAGTGGGGTCGGATTGCATTCGTGTGTGTGCGCTTTCTGCAAACCAAGCCACATATAACTACTCCCTGGTCAAAAAGTAACTCACGGCATTTGCAATTTTCCGGGGACACCATCAAGAGTCTCCATACCCTCACCAAATGCTGTTGGCGCTGTTGATGCTGATTCATCTGCCGTTTGAGGTTGAATGACAGCCGGAACATTCCATTCGGTCATCCCGTACTTCTTATCACTCTCACGGAAGCAATCGGCTGTGTCTCCCCAGCATGGTTGCGTCACTTCGGAATGCTTCATCTGCTTCTGCCGAAAACGCTCCATGCGATACTGTACCGTTTGGGAGATTGTGCCCATCACCCAGCCAGGTTCGTCATCTTCACTAAGCTTGCCCCCCGCAGAATCTTCCTCATCATCATCCTGGTGTTCCCCATCCTCCTCATTGTCAGAACTTGCAAGATTGCTCAGGCTATCTCCGATGGCATTCAACATCTCCTTCAATGTTGTTTCAGGTGGGGTGGTTGTCAATCCCGCCTTTCAGGATTTCTCATATCATCCTGCACCTGTTTAATTGCTGCCTCTGCGTCTTCAACTTGCTTTCTTGCCACAGCGATCTCTCTTTCCACATAATCCTCGATCCATTGTTCCTTCTCTTGGTTGCTTAAGAGGTGAGTCTCTTGGCATTTCCCTGCCGCAAGCTTCTTTTTGTATCGCAACCTGCACAACGCTCCCAGGGCTCAGAGCCATTCTGCTTCCAAGCCGCACTTCCGTTTATTCGCTTGATGACAATGTATTGTGGAGAGCTTCATCCATTTGCAGAAATTTGCCTGCCGGTAGTGGCGAAAGGTTCTTTTACAGAGCATTGACCATTGTATTTTGTGTTGATTTTGTTGATGGACGAGATGTTGGATGTTGCAAGATATGGACCACATAGAGGCAAGCTGCATTTTTTATGTTGAGGTTGGTATGCTTAATCGACTTAAACAAAACAACATCTGCGTTTTTACGGTGGCTACATTGTGAATAGCAATGCTAGCCATCCTTCATGACATGATGTTTAGCGTCTGTTGCATGTGAGATCCCAGGGATTTCTTGTGACAAACATCAACAGATGTCCTTTCCATTGAAGAATGTATTGTTTTTGACTCACAAAGGCGGGATTTCGGCGGTTGTTCACTGTGATACATCCATGTAACCATACACCCAAGATCTGACTTACTTGGTGCAAATCGCAGGTCGGTTTGCAACCCGTGCAATGGGAAGCTATGCGATACAGGATTCACCTTGTGCAGAATGAGCAAGTTGGCTGTTACGCATGCCATTTTTACTTGAGGCTAACTATATATTCCTCAGGACTTCCCACTTCTATTTGTGATCTTCTTCCTTAGGACTTCCCACTTTGTTTCATTATCATCATCTTGTCACTTCCACAGCAGCAAATCATGGCTCCACAAACACCTCTGGATGGTGAGAGGGGAACAGAATCGAGCAGAACGACGGGCGCTTCATCCAATATGCCACCTGCTGAAACCCAACTATAATCCAGACACCACTCATTTCACCGCAACTCTGCAAATTCAGCCACCGATAATATGACCCTGCACTCACATTTCGGAATTGTCTGTGCAACAGGGAGCAGCGTAACGATTAAGCATCAACCAATCAGAGGTCAGTGATGTCGTATCGAGGTACACCGCCATCAACTGATGATACAACATACAGCTAAAGTACTTAGAGAGCGGCATGTTCATTTTATTGCCGCCCGTAATGAGAAACCTTCATGGTCAACCAGGGCATTTCTCCACACAGTCTGCAAAATCAAACATCATGGTGTTATCAGCTCTGGGATTTTGGTGGACGAATTCAGTCATAAGGATCCCCGAGGGTCGACCAAACAGAGTGTGACAGCTTCGCGGGATGCTTACCGAAGCGTATATGGTTGAGGTAATAGCCAATCTGATATGTAGATGCAGCAACTAATTGCTTGTAGGTTTCAACATGTCTGCAACTATGGCAAGGCAAGGAGGACGGGTACAGCTAGAACAGTCTGACATGCGCCTGGCCTTCAATATGGCCAAAATGGCCAAAGGAGGATGTATGCATGCTGCATTGGAGGAGATGCGATTCGTAATCAAGAAACCTCCAGCGGATGTCCGAGAAGAGAACAAGTGCGGAGTTAAGTTTCCTGGGGATGAACCTGTGAACGATGCGATGGAAAGAAACCCGGCGATGCTGCGGGAATATCAGACGGACTGCTGGCTCTCTTGCCAAAATGGCACAGCACAGAATCCCCAGACAAACTGCAGACGCAAAGGCACGTGTGAACCTCCACCAGAATGACTCAGACAGCCGACACCCGAACCGACGCCACACTCACCCGACATGCCACCTGTTCCACCCCATAACAATGAGGCAGCGCACTTATCCGAAATCGAAGGTGTGCCACCCAGATATGTGTATATACATACTCCTCTTCCCAATGATCAATTTTTCAATCATGATACATATACCAAGGAGCGCAAGCATGATAAAGATTTTGATCCAGATTTGGGGACTGATGTAGAAGCATCAACTGGTTAGTACACAATCTGCTGCGTGCTAATGCAGCTGACATCCATTTTGCTGATAACAGCAGCCAATTGAGCGAACCTGACAGTGAAGATGAGCATTGATCGGATAAAACAAGAGTTGTGAGTTTACTATTATCTACAATTAGCAGACACTTTAAAGTATATTTTAAAGGATATTTTTATACGTATTATTAAAGAACAATGTAGCGAAGAAGGAGAAAGTACATGAAGATGGTACGAAGGCTGCCAAAACACCATTAATGATATATTAGGCCAAATTAAGTAATCACATTTTGTGGTTATGCCCATGGCAAAATGAGCGTCATTGGAGCGTCAACTATTTCTGGTCTTGCATCATTCTTAATCTCCATGGCGATCAGTTGCGGACATTCATAAATGTGGTATTGGCTGGCTTTTTATGCAAACGAGGGAGCCACACGCTCCCTGCCCCATTCTGAATGTTAGCGTAAACAGAGTGTCAACGATTGTTGGTCTTGCATCATTGGTAATCTGTGTGGCGTTCCGTTGCTGCCATTCATAAATGTGGTATTGGCTGGCTTTTTAGGCAATAGAGAGAGCCACATGCTCCCTGCCCCATTCTGAATATGAGCATCAATGGAGCATCAACGATTTTTGGTCATGCAATTCAGGAAATTCAGACGCAATTTGGTCGTTACTATGCATAATCAAACTATTGGCCACTTTTATTGGGAAATGAGATAGAGCCGCGTTCCCTGCCCCATCATGGAAATGGGCGTCAAAGGAGCGTCAACAATTGTTGGCATTTCATCATGGGTAATCAAAGCGCGATGCATTGGTTATTATGTATATAAGATCTTCTGACAGTTTTTCAATGCTAAAACGGTCTTCGACTCTTCTTTGCATCATGGTAAATGGAATTAGTTGTTACTGTCCGGGAGGCTGTCGTGGGAACGTCGCTTGCTTTTCTGCCTAGAGACACTGCCAATTCCTCCTTAATAGAGGTTTCCAATCATGCGCCACTTAGATTACCCACGCTGTGAGACCTTAAATCGTTAACATTCATTTGACGCTCATTTTCAAGATGGGGCAGGGAGTGTGTCGCTTCTGCTTTTGCATATACAAGAAGCCAATACCTCACTTATGACCATCTGCAACCAATGCCAGCTCTGATTACCCAGGATGCAAGACCTAAAATTGTTGACACTCATTCCGATAATGGGTCAGGGAGCATTTGGCTACATATTTCGGTCAGAAGGGTGGCCAGTACGTCCAAAAATAACAACGATGTACCATCATTAATATTTTACGATTAACTGTAGGATATCTGAATGCAACCATAGATAGAGCAACACGATATGCGAAACCTGAGATTGGACCCGATGGGTCAAGCCAAACCCGGCGAAACCCATAGGTTGACGGGTTCTGGACCGGGTTTGGACCACCATGAAGCAGCATGACAGGTTTTTGGACATTTCGGCAATCAAACCGAACAGTGTTTCCAGTCCAAACCCAGACTCCTGACCAGTTACCCGGGCCCGTTGCTAACACTAGTCTTTGCTCAAGTCGGTTCGTTGGAATGTTGTGGGACCGCTCCCTTTGCGCACCGCCGTCCACAGGCTGTTTCTCTTCCGGATGTCATATGCCGGATGGCTGATTCCGCTTGCTGCTGTATCTATTGGTGGCTCGTCCAACCACACCCCATCCAGCTTTCGTTCCGACCCCGTCCCCAGCACGGCCATGGCTCATATGTAGGACCTCGCGCAGTTGTGGTAGTTTGCTTTAAACATTGGGGAGAGCAACTCCTGGTCCGGATCTAGGTTCAATGCTGGTCCCCGTAGCCGTTGCAGTTCCAGTTGGGCATAGTGCTGGTGTTGCTGTTGTCGTAGGCGTCGTGCTCTGTACAATTGCGATGTCGTCTGCCTCCGCTCCCTTTTCCTCTACATCGGCCATCTCATCCTCGCTCCTGCCCCTCTCTCGTCCTTCCGGTGGCCTTACCCTCAGGCCGAGCGCTGTCCTGTTCGCTCTTTAGGTTGGTCCAACGGTCTTCGTGGTCTGTCCTGCTTGTTCTCCTCCCCGCCTCTCCTGTGCCTCCCTTGTGGCCTCCGCCTTCCTTGCGCACCTACTGCTGAATGTGATGTGGTTTCCTTTGCAGTTAGGGCACTTCTCTTGTGTGTGTCCGCACAGAGAGCCCTGCTGTGCAATGCACCCCACAATGTGGCATTTATGGGTGCCGGTGCGGTGCTGTCCTGTGCAGTAGCCGCATGTTGGTTTGCCGCTGCACTAGCTCTCTTTGTGGCCCAACCCACAGCAATACTGCTGTCTGGGCCTACATTTGCGAATGATTCGACTTGGTACCACACTCCCGCCAACTTGATTCCTCCTTTGACCGGTCTCCACCCCACCATGTCCCCCTTTACCACAAAGCCAACTGACGACGCGGAGATCTCCCCCTGCAGTCTCGTTTCCCCGATGCTGTGAGGGTTCGCCAGCCATCCCACTGGGACGGGGATCACCACTCTCTCGTTCTCCGCATGGATCTTGTCCTGCATCATTTGCAGGCTCTCTGTGCCTTTGCCCATGTATCTCACGAGTGGACTGCATGGACTTTCTGCCTTACCCAGGATTGGTTTTCTTCAACTTTGTTGACTCCCTTGTCGACTGTGCGTGCTGCATTGATAATGACTTCGCAGTAATCCAGTGCCATCGCCGCAGTTGGATTGTGGTGGGTTATTGCCACGAACGCGCCGTTCGAGTTCTTCATGGCATTCATATTCCGGATGTGGGGCGGAACCTTCGTGTGGGTAAGGGCTCTGTTGATTGCAGACGAAATTTCCTGGTCCATCTTTTTCGGCAGAGGTACCCCCTCGTCTCTCCTTAGAATCAGGAGTCTCGCTGCCGTGCTCAATCCAGACATCAGGGTGGGGTCAGAACCGGTGGGAACCTTCTGACTCTGCGTGCGGGATTGGACTGTCTCCCACCTTCTGGGCCGAGTCGGTGTTGGATTAGGTTTGCGTTTGTGATACTGTTCCGACTGCTGTTTGAGTTGCAGTTTCGGTTGTTGTTGCTGCTGCAGCTGGCACTTCTCTGGCTAAGCGCACTGCATTCATCAGCAACGACTCTGGTTTTTGTCAGAAACAGCTGAGTGTTCCGGACGGCACTGACGGCTCTGACGGAACCTCGTACCCTCTCATGCAGAATTTCACGCTTCCTGTCGCCCAGGCGATGGGTCGCAACCTGCGTTGCATACATACCTCTCCCAGAGTTTACTTGACTGATGTAGTGGCCTTCAGGTTCACCTGGGAGCACCTAGGAGCACGTTGAATCACTGTAGAGCAGTCTCGGAAAAACATCTTCTTTGGGAATGCTGCTGTTGCGCCTGGAAATCATAGCTACTACTTATTGTTCAACAATTTTCAAAACTTATGCATTCAGTTTGTATTCTCATCTATGTATCTATGTATCTATATAGCTACCTATCTACACACGGTATATCTGGAGTGGCAGCAAGGGGTGATTGAGAGCAACTAGAGGCGGGCCTGAATATCACGATCAAGCGACCTCAGAGATCCACTCCCAGGCTGTGATCGAGGATGGTTGAACATTCACTGGGAGGCCGAGATCGAGTGAACTCAGAGATGCACTCCGAGCTGTGGTCAAGGGAGTTTAGAGATGCACTTGCATCTGGCTATGAACCAGGGAGATGACAGGAGATCAAGGGAGTACTTGGAGGTGGTCGATCTAGAGGCAGTCAATGGGAGGTACGCCAGGTGCTGCGACTCTATTCATCGGTTTGTTAACTCGGAACCATGGGAATGTGACGAGGTGACTTTAGCTTTGAAGCTCTTATGAAATCGAGAGAGTGAAGCGACAATAGACAATCTTTGGTGTATGCTGTACTCGGTGTATGCTGCACTCGGCGTATGCTGTACTCAGTGCTAACTCTTGATGATGGCTTGGAGAGATAGAGAGGGATGACTTAACTTTGTGTTCCTGCAATGATGGTAGAGTTGTGGACAAGAATGAGAGAGATGGTGGATGAAGATGAGAATGATATGGAGTATACGAGCGGACCTGAGAAATCAGGGGTACAACTTGCCTATTTGGGATTAGAAGGTGTCGTATTGGTGTTATCAGCCGCCGGATCGGGACTCTTACCTGCCGCATCGGGGATGGTCAATTGACTGGCACACGAAATTGTCTCAAGTCCCAGTTTCTCATGATGCTTTCCCCTATCTCCTCTGATCTCTCTCTTTCTTGTGCTCAACTCTACCATCACCTAAGAACACAAAGTTAAGTCATCCCTCTCTGTCTCTCCATGCCATGATCATGACTTAACACCGAGTACAGCATCATCCGAACATCGACAGTCGCCCGCTCCCGGCCATTTTCCCATCTGTCATCAGATGTTGTTGTACTCAACTCTCTACATTCCCACAATTACAAGTTAATGAATGAATAGAGTCTCAGCTGCCGTCGCGCCTCCCTCCAAATCAACCGCTTCCATGTACTCCTCCACTCTCGCTCGATCATAGCCTGCAAGTGCATCTCCAAACTCGCTCAATCACGGCCTCCCAGTGCATCTCTGAGGTCACTCAATCTCAGTCTCCAAGTGCATCTCTGAGTTCACTTGATCTTGGCCTCCAAGTGCATCTCTGAGTTCACTTGATCTCCGCCTCCAAGTGCATCTCTCAACTCGCTCGATCACTGCCTCCAAGTACATTGTCATTGAATGAGAGCAGGTGTATGGAGATACAGGGGTAACGGAGGTGGACTGAGCGACAGGTAGTACATATTCCGGGGACCCCGGGGTTTATAGACGTCATCTCATTTCCATTTCATCTTATCATACAACGAAAATACACACTCTACCTTTCCCAACTGTTGTTCTCTCTTGCCCTTTCCGAGATGTCGTGGATCCTGACGGCCGGGTAGTATCATATCTTCTCACCTGTTTCCTAGGCTCCTCGAGCTTGAACCTCCAATTATGCTCTACTACCATCTGTGGCCAGATTGACCGTATATATATATATAGAGATACTTACATAATGCATGCCATATTATAAGGTAGTGAATCTTGTGACTGTAACAAAGATGAATGCGATAGATGAGAGAGCTTGTCCTTATGGAACCCTGCGTGTGGCTTCCGGACCGATTTACATTGTGCTGATGTACCCAATGAACTCAGGCCGACGTATGGTCACAGTTGACCACAATGCCACACTGTTTGTTTAAAATAGGTTACCGACAGAGCGAGGAAAAACGGCGAAACTGTGATCGGAGGGCGATATGAAACGAGATGTGTCGTATAGGCGCCAGGCGCAAAGTAGTCTGCAAACTGGGTGTCCCTAACAGCTCTGACGGAGCGCGTCCACCCGGACGGAGCCGTTCCGCCCGGATGGAAATGTTTCTTGCTGTTGTTGCACCTGCGTGCTGTATGGCCCCTAGGCCTTCGCCGTCCTGCCATGCAGCCATTCTTCTTTCGTCTTTTCTCTCCGGGATCAGTGCTGCTTCGCCTACTCTCACTTTGGCCAGCACCTTCGCAGTCATGTCTGCCATGCCCACCCCCCATAGTACGTTGTCCCTGTGGTGATCATCCCATTTCGTCTCCCTATCCTCCAGCTATTCTTTCATGCCGCGCCATTGCGCCTCTTCACGCGCCGCGTGTAGTGCTTGCAACGGTTCCATTTTTGGACCGTGTCTACTATAGCGGTTCCAAGAAAACCCGAAACTGGCCGGTTTTGTTCCGGTTTTTGCCGAACGGTTCCCTCAAATAAGTCCACCAATATTGATTAAAATATTTAGAGCTTGGTATGTGAAATATGCAGCATTGCATGGCGCATCTTTTGGCGGTCTCCAATGTTCAATATCTTTAAAACTCAGCAAGCAGCTACAAAAATACAGTCATTTTTGGTCCAAAAACGATGTTTTTGCGCCACCACATGCTGAGTTTTGAAGATATCGAAAATCGGAGCCTGCCAAAAGATGCGCCACGCTAAGCTGCATATTTTACATACCAAGCTCTAAGTGGTCAGATTAATATTGGTAGACTTAATTGGGCAGTTCGCGAAAAAAATCGTCGATTTTTGATGTGGTAAGGCCGTTGCCACGCAGACCTTAAAACCGGCCGGTTCCAAATATGGAACCTTTGCTAACACTAGCCGCGTGTGCTTCCAGCATTCTAGCCATCCTGTCGATAGGTTGGTGCAGCTGAGTCACCTCGCACGGCTGATGCCTCACTGCTCGCTCCATCCGTCTCTTCCAGTCTCCCAGTGCGCTTGCTGGCTCCGAGTTCTCTTTCCTCAGTCTTTTTCCATTCTGGTGACGCTCCCACTGCTCGCTTGCCACCATGAAGGACACGCGTGTTGTCCTCCCTGTCCTTTGGCCAGCTGCGCAACTGGCCTCTTCTGCCTTGGCCATGTCCATTTCTCTCTCAACATGAGGGTTTTGGATCATTCCTCCAAGAGATCCGTTAGCCTTGTGGGTTGCCATCGTGACTGATTTGCTTGCTGTCGCGTCGCATCGCTCATGCCTGGCCTTTTTCGCTCATTCAGGGGGGCAGTAAGTGAGGTTCTGGGGTCACTCCAATGCTAGATATCGAATGCCCATGTCTGTATGTCACTCTCCGTCTCGACTGCTGAGTTGTTTCAAAGTTTCTTGGTTTTTAACTCCGCCGAGCCTTCCCAGGAACCCAATCAATTGGGTCGATCTCTGTATGCATTATCTTATGCTGACACGCCCACTCTCCTCTAACGGTCGAGGTATGCTGGGATTCTCATTCCACGGTCATCTCGATATTGGAAATTCATCACCACTGTTTGTTGCCCGGTTCATGTCGTTGTTGTTGACTTATTATGCACTCTATGTTTGCCAAGACATGTGTCGCTGGGTGTGGGCTGACACTTTTAATATGCTTGCTTCATACTAAATGTGGGGGTATGTGTGTGTGTTCAGGGCTGATGGCAATGATCCCAATGGTGATGATAGTGACGGTGATAATCGCAATGATCGTGATGTTGGTGATGGTATTCATAGTACCAGAAGCACTTAGACACGTGGGTTGGCTAGGTCAACGTTAGCATCGAACATTCCACAGACCTAGAGCCTTCCAGTGGCCAAAGATTTCACAGACTTAAAGCATTCTAGTAGCCAAAGATTCCACAGACTTTGAGCCTTCTAGTAGCCAAAGCTTCTACAAACTCAGGGTTTTCCATCAGCCAAAAGCTTCATGTGGAAAACTCTACTCCTCCCAATGCAAGGCTCTCTCAAGAAGGCTCTCATGCAGGCTTTCAAAGAGGCTTACAAGCAGGCTCCCAAGAAGACTGTCAGCAATAGTGTACAGTTCCAGTATAGCAGCAAAGACTGCAGGCAGTGAAAACTGGTATAAGTCCATCTCCAGCCACCAGCTGTATATAGTTCTACAGGCCCACAGGCACATCTCTATGAATCAACTATATATAACTATAGGCTCCATTACGTGCAGGGGTCCACGGGAAGCTTGCTGTGAGCTGCACATGTGCGCAGTCTATAGTCCATTTGCACTTTTGCCAATATTGGATTTACATAGTACCAAACTATACCTTTATTCACATTACTGACTGTTGCATTGACTAAGTGTCACAGCTTATAATATTTAATATCCAAAAGTATACTCATCAATCACCATGCATGAATGTCCAGCTACTCTCCAAATTATAACACTCAAATCAATTTGTTTGATCTTGCTGGAACTACTCATAAGGAATCTGAACATTTACATTTCAAATATATTTGACAGTGTTGATGCAGTCCTTGCAATATCCAAGACACCTCTTGATAAAGACTTTTGCAAACAGTCTGACATTCACTCACCCTGGAATGTATATTCAATGAAGGTCACATTGGAAGGCGGAGGAATTATTCTTAACGATTCTGTGTTTGGACAACAGTGACCAAAGTACCTGAGACTACATTCTGTTTGGTTTGCCAAATGTAAGCCACCTGTGTATGCGAAGGACACCAGTGTATAGGAGCTACAGCCACGGTATGGCAAGCACTGGCAGTAGCAACAGAGACAAACGTGTGAATGCTATATAGTGTTAGCAGCGGGTCCGCGTAACCCGCCAGCGGTCCGCGTTTGGAATGGAGAAACGGTTCAGTTCGGTTCCAGAACCTTCCAAAAACCAGACCCGCTGCTTCTGGGAGGTCCAAAACCGGTGCTGCACCGGTCAACCCACATATTTCGCCGGGTTTGGCTAGACCCATCAGGTCCAATCCCTGGATTTGCATTTCAGGTTGCTCTATTCAAGGTCGCATTGTAAGACCATATATCCGTATATGGCCGCATATGAGAGTATATGAGAAGATACGGTTGCACACGTGGATGTGGTAATATAATAGAGTAGTTGATAGGTAAAATTATCGCTAGCGATCTCAGAGAGATCGCGAGTCATCTATATAACATTGCGGTTACCCGGCCCTGGACACGTCTCGTGCCATTGCCGAGAACCTAATCATGACTGCCATTACATCATCCCCCCCTTTAGGAGCAGACCCCCTGGGCTGCCACATACGCATATAACAATAGAAAACCCATAACAAAACAATATTCAACTGCATACGCCACTGTACGACTTTAATAAGTCCCACAACTGATCAGTGCCCTATGAGCAGCCTCATGGCGGATTTGGTGTACGGGGAAACTCCACCTCCACTTGACTTGTCTCCGGAGGTGGTAAAACCCCGTGCCGACGCCATTTGTACTTGGCCGAGTTCCATAAGAAAGTAAGAAAAGTTATACCACTGTAAAACTTCGAATCCCACTCCTCCCGTCCACTCATCGTCGAGGCTTGTTCGGATGCCCTCGGTGGAACTCATCAACCAACTCCTGCGCATTCCCGAGAATCTCCGCAGGTTCCCAGCTAGTCCACACTTGACTTTAACCCGCCCACTGTACGAGATAAAGGAGCATCCAGTAGCGTCGCTTATAGTCGAGGATCTGGTCGACTTGCCATTCGTCAGATTCGTCGATGACCTTCGTCTGTGGTTCAGATGGCGGCTGGCCGGCGGTAGGAGGTGTATAGTGGTTGAGCAAACAGACGTGGCAAACATTGTGCTTCCGGAAAGATATACGGATGGTCTAATTTGTAAGCATTCTTATTGATGACCTTACTTACCGTGTACGGTCCTGTCCGTTTGTGATCCATCTTCTTTGACGCTCTTGTCGTCCAGAAGTGCTGCGTTGAAAGCTACACCTCATCACCAACCTCAAAAACAACCTCATTGCCACCAGCGTATTTCGTCTGGTTGGCTTGAGCCCCCTGCAAGTTCTTACGGCGAGTTTGGTGAGTCTCCTCCAGGCCAGCTGCCAAACTGTCTGCTTGGATTTCCGAATTCAGGCTAGATGGTTACTTCGGAGCCTTAAACTGCATCACCAGGTGGTACTCGTCGGTTCACCAAGTTATTGGACACGTACTAACCCTAACCCCACGCTGGTACTCGCTCCTCTAAGCGCTCGCCGTGGGTTAGGGTTTGTCTCGTGTCCAATAACTTGGTGAACCGACGAGTAGTGGTAATTTGGCCAGAATGGAGTCATCCTCGTGGACACATGTATCGCGTTATTTTAAGCGAATTCAGCTAGCGGTATGAGTTCATCCAAATTGTCTTGCTCGTAGTTGCAGAAAGCCCGGAGATACTGCTCCATCATCTGGTTTTGACGCTCGGTCTGCCCGTCCATCTGTTGATGGAAGGCTGTCGAGAACCAATGGTCAATACTCATGTGACAACATACCCGGGTCCAGAATCAGCTTGTAAACTGGGTGCCGGGAGCTGTAACTATGTTGTCCGGGACGGCGCGCTGGCAGATGACGTGTTCAAAGAAGAGCCGTGCCAATTCCGGCGAGTCGATATCCTTCCGGCACGGTAAGTACATTGGCATCTTTGTCAGTTGGTCCACAATAACGAGAATCCCGGTGTAGCCTGATGCCGTTGACTCTGGCAAGTCGGTGACGAAGTCCATCATGACGCCTTCCGATGGCCGTGATAGTGTCTCCAAGGGCATGTTCATTCCGTGCCTGGCGTGCCGATGCGCTTCGATTCGGTGGCATACTTCGCAGCCGCTGACATTCCTATGTACCTGCGAGTCCATTGCTGGCCATTAGAAATCCCTAGATACCAGCTCAGTAGACTTAAGAGGTCCAGAATGACCGGACTCAGGGTTGTCGTGGAATAGACTTATTACTTTTTCGCGTAGAGAATCGACCACAGGAACGTATTTGGGGGGGGGGGGGGGGGGGGGGGGGGGGGGGGGGGGGGGGGGGGGGGGGGGGGGGGGGGGGGGGGGGGGGGGGGGGGGGGGGGGGGGGGGGGGGGGGGG
>Ga0307515_10007572_pt1 | contig 21437 bp, 20 predicted proteins | sample 17_EM_MG_FD_194513 | JGI IMG/M metagenome (GOLD analysis project Ga0307515, IMG submission 194513) | Populus trichocarpa ectomycorrhiza microbial communities from riparian zone in the Pacific Northwest, United States - 17_EM | ecosystem: Host-associated > Plants > Roots > Unclassified | place...
CAGGAGCTGGAAAGTCCGAAACCCCGCCCACCTTGTGGAGTTGGTAGTCTAGTTCCCAGACCATCCAACCAGCCTACTTGTTTAACAACAAGTGAACCAAGGTTTAGGTATCCAAACAAACAAACACGCAACCAAAACAAACCTACCTACAACCAACGCAAACTCGACAACGGGGGCACTCCGTCGACCAAGGCAGGTTTTTCTGTGGATCATTTTCATGGCTTGTCGGTGTGGGGAGTTGGGGATCTTCGGGGTAGCTGAGGGTTGAAACGTTGAATCTTGATCATTCCGAGAGCGACGAGGGAGTCTCTTCATGCTGTTTCCATGGATATGAAATGTGGCTTTAGAAACAGCTTTTTGTGACCTTTACTGCAACGGCACAGATGCACCAGCTCTCCTTGGGAGGCTTTCGTGAGGACGTTCGTCGCAGCGGGTTGGTAGGGTAGTGTTGTTCTCATGTCTTAACTTGGATACTTAGAAAACTCTAGTTTGATTCGCACAAGAAATTGCGAAGGCAACGATGCGGTTATATTCAACTTTACACCATCAACCGGGCACGCTGCCGCTCACCTCTTTTTTCACGAATCGTTGGACCTGATCATTGGTTTCCATCGTCCCGGGTCCTGCCGCTTGCCGGCCATATATACTTGTTCGGAGACGGGGGAATGCGAATTTGACCAGGATGAAGAGCCTGATGAAGATGATTCGGCCGATATGCGACTTCAATCCGTCCCCTGGAATTGTTCACCCTTCCGGACCCTTCTCACATTTTCGGCCTGTGTATGACGTCAACAATAGACCGAGACCGAGATCGCGCCCGGGGCTGTCGTTCTCGCCACGATACATCCGTACTCTTGTCATATGCCTTCCAAACTCAACACCGTCCGTTTATCAGTCGTCCCATCCTAGGATATCTCCCTTGGTCTCAAATGGTTTCCATACGCCTTTACCTTGGAATAACTGGGTGACTGCCCATGAGGTTTTATCCGTGTATAGACGAATATAGACCTTTTAAGGGAACTGTCAGAACCCCGACCGTTGGGTCGGGTCGTTGATTGTCTCCAAACCGCGCACCTGGAGTTGCGGTGCTAAACTTGAAGCCGTTTCGCTCAAAGCTGGGTCAACCTTCCAAATTATGGGGGTTAGTAAAGACTGGAAACCCACCCACTTTGGACCCACTGTATCCTGGCGTCACCCCGATGCTTGACCGTTCGGTAGTGATGCGGAAGTCCGCAGATATGGGGAATAGATCTCGCTTAATGGCACCCTTCTAGAATGGAAATAATATTATCTAGCGTTATGTATAGTCACCCTTCATCGTTTCGTCAACCCGGAACATACTTCATTGTCCGCATTGGAAACTTCGTACGTGCAACATGTTAAGTATTCCCGGCGGCCGCACTGATGCCTCCCTTCGTCTAGCTCTGACCTTGGATAAAATTTTCATTGCACCAGATCCCTCCCGAAGTTGGCGAAACGTAAAGAGGTGGGGTGGAGGATTGGAGAAAGCAGTCGGTCCCTGTGTACGTGCGTGAAAAATGGTAACATGGGGAGACGTCGAGCCAGATTAGGTCCTTCACCGTTCTAGGTTGAATCTAAATCGTTCGGCAACCCTAAGTCTGGAAATATGGGTTTAAACTCGAGGGTATCGATGCGGGCGGCGAGGGGCCCCTGACCTTCTTGAGTGACTGTACCACTGATGGGTGAAGCACACGAAATCATAAATCACGCTGTGTATTCCAAAAATACGTTGGGACCCCGCACACCAGCTCATAACAGATACGATAAACACTTTCGGAAACTATCATCTCCCGCAAAAAGAAGGGGAACGAGCGGCTGGACGTGAACCGATCGCCTGAATGGATGGCATCAGAATCGGTAGGCACTGGGCAGAACGAACGGGAACACACGGTGGTGGCGGGACCTCCAAAGGCGGTTGTTCCGCTCGTGCCTGATCGCATATCCGTTGGAGTTTATCCTTGTATCCCCGGTGGAATCCAAGGCTGAGTGCGCCTCCCCGGCACAGGTCTTCAAAAATCGGGATAGCTGACAATTGTCGTAAGAGTGACATAAGAGTCACTTCTTGGATGCCTTCCATCGGCTCGGTTATCGGTATGTCGGACCCTGGTAATAACGACCACACAACGACCATCCAGACTCCCAACTTCTCCCAATCTTCAGCTTCTTCGAGTAATCTCATTACCTCCATGTCGCATCGTTCAAGGTAAAGATCAAGTTTTGAAACCACCACCAACTTCGCCAGCAAGCACCAGTAACGAGAGGACAAACTCTCGGGTCCTGTTGGAAAACGTATCACCCCTACCAACAGCCATGCCCATCTTTCTTGGTCCACCATATCGTCCACTTCGACATCGAGACGGTTCAGCCAGCAAACAATATCCAACCCAGACACTCCGAGCTCATTGCGCCGGATGCGCTCGGTGGCACGTATACTCGCCTGCTGTAACCTTGGGGAAAAGGGTGTATCACTTTCCATGCGCCTGGCGAGATGGCGCGCACATGAATCGGGCGGTGTACCGTCACCGCCCACGATCCATACACACACGGCATCTGCAATAACTTCATCATCATCACTTGAGAATGCGGTCTCAATCACCCACTCGTGATGAGAGGTGTGATTCAAATGTAGGGCTGGCTGGTGACGGCTAGGCGTGATATGGCGGAATCCGATCTCGAGGGTGATGGAAAGAAGATATGGATAGATAGGGGGGGTCAAGCGTTGTGGGCGTCCATGAGCGCGGCTGGAGGTGGGATCCAAATGGACTGGATCACAGCCAGGTCTGACTTCGGAGAATCCCTTCTCAGCGATATCAGAGAGAAACCCGCCGGCAACCAGGTCTTGTGGTCGGAGTCGTAATCGGCGTTGCTCGAGGAGTTGGTATGTGCAATTGGCTGACGGGAATTTCGCTCGGACCGAGCCTTCCAGCTACTTCGGAGATGGCAGAACACCACCGGCAAGCCATCGGAGTCAAGTACGCAGGTCGTTTCTCCCATGCCGCCAAGAATTCCAGGAGGTAATTGAGATGGTGGAGCCAGCTTCCGTCAGCGATACCATTTGTCACCCTTATCGACAAGTCAGAGAGGATGGTATCCAATGAATCGCTGGCGTACACAACATTAAGCAGACGGAAAAGAAGGATAATAAGACCACTGCGTACAATTCGTCAAAAGTCCACAAGGTTCCCTCCTCGACGTGTCCGCCCAGCTACATGCACCACACAAGGAGGATATTGGCAATCATAGAGTCTGCGGGTGCCAGAGTTACGTTCGAGCATGTGAATAACGTGGTGAAGGTCGGGGTCGGTGCGTTGGAATGAACTCGAAGAAATGGCAGGAATGGGATAATTGGAAGTGCACTCATGGGATTGAACCCTTGCCCTCGTGTTGATTTGGTGGATAGCCCGTGCAGAGAAGTACGCCAGGTCCCTCATACCATAGCGTAGCCGTTTGGTTGGGTCGAAGCATAAATAAAAGGTAGAAACGATCATATCGTACGGCGGGTCGTGGTCGGAGTGGCCATCGAACCACCGAATGGTACCCGCAAGACGCCTAGCGAGACTGTTGACCTCAGGATCAGCGATGTTCCGGAGAGTCCAGGACACACAACGCGCATGATCCCCGTTCTGTTTCCGACGGGCTTCCAGGAACCGTACACGCGCTCGCCGTTCTGGACCGTCCTGACGCACACGTGGCTGATCGTTCGCATCCTCAGTGGCGAGTGGGAGCAATCCTGCGCGCCTGAACCCCCAAACCCCTTGGACTAGTCTCTGCTTCGTGTTCCCGAAAGCTCGATCGATCCGAAGTAGAATAATGATGGTTTGACGTCCGACCTTCGTAGACGTACTGTGGATGCCAGAAACGATCCGGGACAGCGAAACCTCCCAGGAAAATGGGCATCGCATGATGTTGTAAACACGGTGGGATGCCGAAACTAGACCCTGCCGTGCGTCCATCCAAGTGGCGTGCATGAATGAGACGACATTGGGCGGAGTCAGCCTCGCCAGCAATCTCCGGGTATTCCTCCGAGTGGCATAGATGACCGAGATGACGTTAGAGGGAGACAGTCTTGCAAATAATTTCTGGGCCATCCCACTGTCTCTGAGACGTCGGAGACCTATCGATGCTGGTGTTTGGAAGGGACATTCGTATGATGATGTTCCGGCGACCACAATCCCGATGTAGAACAGGATGCCGAGAACAGTGAAGGAGATGATGACGCGTGCGACGGAGGTATTGACGGACCACATGTATCGTGATAGCCCGCAGGTAAGGAGAAGGAGGGCGATCTGGAGCATGATGGGGAGACCCTCGACGAACAAGCGAAACGGCCACTTCTCCAGGCCGTCGAACTTGCGCTAGCGGTCGCCACAGCGTTCGAAAATCGATCTACCAGTGTGTCGGCGATACCGGTTCAACCACTGTTTGCCCAGCATCGCGACAAATGCGGCCAACAGCGACATCAGAAGGCTTGCATATAGGAGGTCCGACGTTGTGATGATCTCTGTGGGAGGACCATTCCACGCTGGGGGAGTGGCGGGGTCTTCATCTGAAGCGATGGATCGGTTGAGGCTGAGGAGAATTGCGCGGAGGTAGGCTTCCGACCGTTCGCTGGGATCCGGCTGGAGCTTGGACTGGACGTCGATGACGAAGGCGGAGCTGACCCCGGAGAATAGACCAGCCTGAGAATGCGTTCGACGTAATAAGGTGACAAAAGGAACGCGGAAACTCACGAAAATCAAGGTGGTGTCGAGATCCTCGTTGTACTTCTGCATATACTCGGCGTCGTTCTCCATCGTCGTTTGTTTGTACATGGTGTAGAAATCAAGCTCAGGGTCTTCGCTCTTGAGCTTGATTGGTTGGAGGTACATTCGCAAGGCCTCTTGGATGCTATGGGCTGGAATCAGCTTGCTGGTACTCGCAATCGATTCTGTATTTCCAAAACGCACCATCGAGGGTCGACATAGACCGTTTTCACATTCTCCTCTCCGCTCATCGTAGTATCCTGCCCCTAGGATGGATGTGAGATTCGAAATACTCTAGGATGACTCGAAAGACGAGGGCAAGAATCCACGTGTCTCTTGTATGGCGAAAGTTGGTGGTTATGGCGCTTGTCAGGACCTGTGCCATCCCAGATATGTCAAGCAATGAGAAATACATTGCAATGGTTGTCCGAGTCAATTGTGATTGTGATGGGAGGAACGAGAGGATGTTCGATCAACCCCGTGCACCTTTCCGGTCGGGATGGCCGAGTGTCCAGTGGTCTGGTTCCTATATCCCCAGAGGAGTTCCTCGTGTATCCGGCGCCCAATCGCCAGGGGAAGAAAATATTGCAAATGCTGTGTAGATACAGTACTTAGTACTATGATCGTTCAACGTTCATCTTTCGAGCACACCACAAGAAACTCTCCACGCCGTACATACCACAAGATTCAGAAGTGGCCGAAATACCCAAGTCAGATGCCGCAGCTCCCTTCCGCCAACATCAGGGGGTAACCTAGGCGGTAGGAATCTCTAGGAGCATCGACGTTGTGGTGAGCGACGCTGTGTATGCGGCTTTTGGAGCTTTGGAAGATTACCTGTACGCTTCGTCGCTCGTGGCCGCACAGGGGAAGCCTGATATATCAGTAGCCCTCACCAGACGCTCAACGAACTCAGTACAATTTTTTTTGGATTGAACGCCCCTCGAATGTTTCTATCGTGTATGTCTGCGAAAGCGGATCTGGGAGGGACGTTCACGTCCGACGAGAGCCCAGTGACCCCCGAGAACCTTCATCGAAAACTCTCACCGCTTGGACTTGGTAGCATCTCTACCGAGCCTGAGTATTCCAAGACAGACCTGTCCACTGCGGATGAGCGTGCACCACTCCACAACAGGATCTCATCTTACGAGTCCCGACTTGCGTAACTCGTGAGATCCTCGCAAGTAAATGCTGGTACGTTGCTTCCCAGTCCCACAGAAAGCTGAAGTCGAGTCCGAGCAGACGGTAATCAAAACCGATTCGGAGATGCAAGGGAGGTGCAAACGCCATCATCGGTATTGTAACGAGTGACCGGTGAAGACCCCGCAGTTGCCATTTGGAAGCGACTGCTATCAGGTTGAGGCTCCGAGATATTTTGAATGGGTCGATTGAGAGGATTGATAAGTGGAAAACTTTGAGTCGGAGCACTGACAGAGACTCGGACCCGTGCCCTCCAAGACGTGGTCAGCAGAATGGTTGGTCGCTGGTATCGATTTCGTGTAGAGGAGTCCCGGTGTTCGCCGGAATGGAAACCCGAGAGCCTTCGTCCGGGGGATTGACTAGGTGCATCATCTGACCCAGGAGGCTTGGCAGCACGAAGCCGGCTGGACAAATCAATTCGCCGGGGGAAAGTGGGGGACGACTTCAGACTTGAAAAATCAATGCCCGGAACGGGATGTGGGGCGTACTAAACTTTCAATCCACTTCGCACCCCGCGATCGATGATCGTCTTGGGTGGGTCAGGCTGACATTTGCAGGGTCAAACTGTTCCCACGCACCCCACCCCAGACCCCCTTCGTCATTCCGAAAGGACTAATCCCTGCGGTCCAGCGCGACCAGTGTGGAGTGAATCGGAGTTGCTGACAGGGCCAAGGAGATAATCCCCCGCTAAATATGAAAGTATAAGAGGGTATCAAGAGAGCGAGTGGCGTTTCGAAAACTCAACGGACTTCCCCTCCAAACTCGAATACCCACCTCTCGGTGTCTAAACAATGTCCAACCAACTTGTCTGGCTCATCACCGGAACTTCGTATGTTCTCTGCTGCAACCACTCATTCGTGAATCACGGGGCCGCTGATTCTTTATTTCTTGCCACAATCTACTCAGGTCCGGATTCGGAAAGGAACTGTCCCTCGCCTTGCTAGCTCGTGGAGATAAAGTCATCTCGACCGCCCGCGCCCGTTCCCTCCCCAAGCTTACTGAGCTCAAGGAGAAGGGTGCTGTGACTCTCGAACTCGACGTTACGGCTCCATTGAGCGAACTTCATGCGGTCGCCGCCAAAGCTGTAGCGATCTACGGACACATCGATGTCGTCGTGAACAACGCTGGATACATTATCTCCGGCGCTCTCGAGGAAAATACGTGCGTAACTAACTCAGGCTTGTTTCTGAGTTGTTTTATTCCTTACCCGTATCTTTCTCAGCCCGGAGCAAACCTACGACCAGTTCAACACGAATGTCTTCGGGGGCTTGAACGTCGCTCGCGCATTCCTGCCTTATATGCGCCCCCGCAAGACCGGGACCATTGTTTGGATTGGGTCGTATGGAGGATATAGGTCAGTCGGCTACGCGAACAATGGCGAGATCAGGAGTAACCTGATTGCTCGTTTTTTACAGTGGTTATGGTGGAGCCGGGCTCTATTGTGCAACCAAATACACCGTCAGGTGTATATCTGAGAGTCTCCACGAGGAAATCTCCCCCTTGGGACTTCGCAGCTTGATATTTGAACCCGGTTACTTCCGCACAGATTTACTCACGGCGGACAACCGCGCAAACTATGGTGGAAACATCCCCGATTACGAGCCCGTCGTACGTGCGAGCAAGGAAGGACTCGACGGTTCGCGAAATTACTGGTCTACTTGTTTGATAGCTGACGATCCGTTTAGCCTACAACCACAATCAGCCCGGAGACCCGAAGAAGGGTGTCAATGTCATGGTGGATATCATCAAGGGCGAAGGGGCTGCTAAGGACAAAGAATTCACCCCGGTGGTCTTATTGGGTAGCGATTGCTACAACGGCGTCAGGAGCATCTTGACCAAGGCGATCGCCAAGTTCGACGAATGGAAGGATATCAGCATCAGCACTGACAGAGACGATTTGTAGTTGTTGGAAGACGAAATGTAACTATGTAAATGTGCATGCAGGTGTATACCACCCTAGACCCCGGACCAGGATATCCAGCACTTCACTGGCTCGTTCGACGATACAGATCAAAGATGATTGAAATCGCACACAACACGAAGACCGTGGGTGCCGTGGGTTATACCAAGCCGTCACTTTGAGATCTTCCAGGAAATGTTCCGTTCGCATAGGTCAGAGTACGGGACCACTCTGCCAGCCTGTTTCTGTCGCACTGATCGGAGTTGAGTGTGGGTCGTGTGTCGGACCGGAGCCGAGCGGGGATCTTTTATGGCGCAGATCACTTCGCTCGACCCGACTTGGGGAAAGTTCTAGGACTTTCCTTTCCTCAACTCTACCTCCAACCACCACCATGCCGCTCAACTACTCCAAGTGGGACGCCCTCGAGGTCCGTATTTACCACCAGCCGCCCATACCAATAATTGATATCGTTTACCCAAGGTCTCTGATGATTCGGACATCGAGGGTCATCCAAACGTAGATCACAAATCACTCGTCAGGTATTGGCTCCTTCCCGTTCCACTTCTCACTTAGCCATGAGTTCAACGACCATCACGTCTGCTACAGATGGAAACAACGCCAGATTCACGAAGATCGGGAGACTAGGAAGCACAAGATCGCCACACTGAGGGCCGACATCCAATCAAACCCCATCATGCAATCCCGCCTCCGTGAGGTCCGCGACGGTGTCAAGGACAAGGGTGCCGCTTTCTTCTCCGTCACAGTCGAGAGGCTAGAGCAGCAACCGTCCCCAGAACGACCCCCTGCTCCACTGCAAGGAACCTACGATGGAATGCTGCTCAGCTTGTTGAGGCGAACTGCAGATGACGTCAAGAACCTCGGGGTCGCGAGTGGAGACCCGAAGTTGGACGAGGAGCTTATCAAGTCACTCGATGAGCATCTGAAGAGGATGCCCGAGTTCATGGAGAAGGCGAAGAAGGAGTTGGAACACGAGGAGGCTGAACAGAAGAAGAAAATCACAAGCGATGATATCCGACCGGGTTTCTCGTCAACGGTGCGTAACACGCACAGTTCGTAAGCGATGGACGATTAACTGATCTCGCACTTCTATCGCGATCACAGAATATTCCCTCCAATCCTGAACCTGCGCCTCTCCCTGGCGCGCCGGGCACATCTACCACAAAAAGCAAGAAGACCACGACGACCACGGCCGTCGAATACGAGGTTCTAAACCCCAAATCCGTCGCTTCGTCGTCCACCGCTCCTCCGCCTGTCCCGGGAGAAGGTGATGAGATCGAAGAGGATGAAGGAGAGGACGAAGTGCCTGAGATGACCCCGATTATTGCCAAATTCTCGAAACTTCCACTCGGAGGATTCCAAGAATCATGGGACTTCATTAAAGCCCATAGAGACGTTGTGGTTCCTGGGGCTTCGGACGCTCTACTCGTCTCTGGATATAGGGCAGAACGGGAAGGAGAGCACGGGTACGCGAAGCAGTGCGTCCACCAAAGTTTGCTCCTCCAGTACGGAGAGAAGTTGGGAAGAGATGGAATTTCCGCATTCTTCAACAAGTGCGTATTTCTTTCTGGGTTTATTACCCCAACGTCGGCTGATCTTTCACGAAGGATGGTAAACGCGGATCCACGCGCCGTCATGGTTTTCATGAAGGACGTTGATGACACGTACAACCACATCGTCACCCGTGTCAAAGCAAACAAGGAGGAGGAGGACGCGCTCAGCCAAGGCACTGAACAGATTCAACTCGTTCCCGAAAACCCCGATGCGGAGATCTCGTTTAATGTCCCAGACGGCCCACCAGCCGAGAACATCAAGTTGGAAGGCCCAGGCACGGAGGACATGAAGGTCGAGGAGGTCAGAAAGGCGTTGCAGATGCAGTGGGAGGTGTTCGATGGTTTTGAAGAGGATATGAAGACGGCGCTGAAGAGCCAGAAGTTGGAGGCTGTAAACAAGGTCTTGGGATCCATGAAGATCGAGGATGCTGAACGGGTTGTAGAGTTGTTGCAGATTTCTGGCATCCTCAGCTTCTCTGAAAGCGGTATCCGGGATCAGACTGGGGATGGTGACGAGTGAAGTTTCCTTACGCGGGTCTTGTTTTACTCTTTGGCGACTACTACTTAGGGTTTATGGAATCAATACCTTTTATCTCGTACCAGACCACAAGGGGCCATGCGCACCAATCGCACGTCCTCGGAAGGCGTCCATACCCAAAGGATGTTGACTCGAACCGCTTTCTATTCTGTAGGCATCATCCGCCTGTGCGTCTCCGCGGTATCAGAACACATACGACGTGGGTTACATGGACGAAGTTCGGTTCGAACTGAACGCTGTTAGCCAAATCGTACAAATTTGGCGGACATGGACCTAAATCCGGCTTTTGGGTGATGGTTTCTGTTGTCAAAAATCTCACAAGGCCAGGCTGCACTTAGTTTGCATTCAGTCAACCTTGCATTTCCTCAATGACCCCCAAGTGCAATGCTTAAGCTTTGTTGATCTCTCAAGCTGCCCTTTGCTTCCTCTTCTGTCTCAAATATTCTTGTAGATGGTACACTTCTCACCAAGGAGTGCTCTGGTGCTTCCTCCTTCCAGGACTGAGATTCATCTGTATGGATAACTGGTAAAGATTACAAAGAATACACAACTACTGTAACACTATCATACAAAACTTGAATGGGGGTGGTGGATAGTGGAAGACAGAGAGGGAATGTAGAAGGGAGGAAGATAAATATCAGCAATACATCACTCTAACTCCAGAATCACAACCTCTGGTAGTCTACCATGCAACAATGCAAGAAACTGACCACCCCACACCCTATTTGACCAATGTGACCTCCAATGGGGAGGCAACCATAAGAGCTGCTTCCCACTGGAGTGGAGTATCCACCCACTATCTGTGACTTCATAGCCATGAGAAGGTTTCCAGTGGAACCCATCTGGCGGGTGTGTACTTGGTGTGGACCCTAGGTACTCCAGCTTGATAACACTGGATTTGCTATCCTCGATGATTTCCCACCTGCCCACATTGTCCCACCCTGTAACACCCCAGATTTCACACCCATCCAGACTGAACCAGGGACTGACCACACTGCCTGTATCTACAGACTGAATCCACTGCCCAGTAGGCACATCATAGAGGTGTAAGATGCAAGTTAGGATTGTGTCATTATCTACTTCCATGATGGCAATGCGGTGCAAATCACAGGACACTGATGCAGTTGATTTTGAACTGAAAATAGGAAGGCAAAAGGGTGCATGGAACACTGTGGTCTGAACACTGTCATTAATGTTTGCCCTAGAGTTGGAAGTGTGGTCCCCTGTAGGCAGGTTCCAAGTGACAAGCTTCCCACCACCAATGACAGCAATGGTGCTCCCAACCACCCTCAGACCATAAATCCTCATATCTGTATCAATGATCAACCATGGGACACCAGACTTGAGGTCCAGAACTGTGATCATCTTGCCCAATGTCCGTGTGATTGCTGCCAATGTTTCATCTGGGGAAAATCCCAAAATGAAAGTATTCCCTGAGGGTAGAGAAGCTTGGGTTGGGGTAGTCGAGTAAGAGGTGGTGGAATCTGTTGTATGCCATAGTAAAATTGCCAAATCACCAACTACAATGATTGACTCTCCATCTGGGGAGATATGTGGTATAGAAACTGGGGTGCTGGGTCTAAGTTTTTGATGAAGAATATAGCCAGTGGAAGACTCCTTCCAGAGATGAAGTTCTGAACCATCACTTCTACATGTGAAGAAACGGCCATCAAGGGAGAAAGATGGGTAGTGATAACCTTTGGACTCCAGGAGGAATTTGGAATTTTGAGTATCCCACACATAAACATCTTTGTTTATACAGAAGGAAAGCCGGGAGAGGGTAGGGTAGAGTTCAAGTGTGGTGTTTTGGAGGTCAGGGCTGTCTGGGAGAGGCAGAGACCCAACCTCTCTTGGTACATGTGTTGAGGTGAACTCAACTTCCCACATAGTAATTGGCCCTCTCCACTCCTGTGTAGCAAACTGAAGGCATTTTCCATGAGTCCAAACACCTACACACTTCCCTTCAACTGAATGGGAACACATGTGTGTGCCAGAGAGAGCATTGTAGGTGTAGATGGTGAAATTATAGTCACCATAGAGCAAAACTCCAAACATTGTCCCACATGCAGAATATGTGACTTTGGATAGATATAGGGGGTGTGGCTGTTGTTCTAGGAGGATGGTGCTGACTAGTACACCTGTCTGAAGGTCCCAGGTGATAAATTTCTCCCCACCACACCATGTTAATAAGTGAGTGTCTGGGGAGAAAACAAGCCATATAGTGGTACCTAGCTTATCCAGTGGAAACTCAAGGAGGGTAAGGTGTCCAAGAGTCATTGCATCCAAAATTTCTACTGTTGCCTTGAATCCACCCCAGGCAATTGCAATGAACCTACTGCATGGTGACCAGGCAGCAGTCTGAATTGATTTGGGAAATGTCATGCCTGCAATATTGTTCTCCCATGAAGTAGGTGCCCCATGCACAATTCTTGCCAAAGGATGGGTGTGTGATTCATACAATCTCCGCACAATTGACATTTTGGGAGATAGTAGGAGGGCTGAGTGGTAGATGTGCTGAGAGGATGTGCTGATGATCTCAAAAAATCCAGTTACAAAACGGAAGCAGTCATTGATAAGGTCAAAAGTAAGTGGTGCCTGAGTTTAGTCTTAGTAAATTTTGTCAGGACATCAGGTATAGAAATTTGACATACCTTCAACAACTTTCCAGCCACTTCTAGCGCATCAACTGCTTCCCTTGCAGCACCAAGGACACTAAGCACTTCCAGCCAGAACAAGAACTTTCTCTCCAGGAAGTGATGGAGAGCAGAGGTAATTGTGGGTGTGTGGACCGTGTCCCCATCAATGAAGTGTTTGTGCCATGACCTACAGGCATACTGCAGAGCAGGGTCAAGGTATTGCTTGATCCTTTCTTGCAAGTCATTGACCTCAAGGTTCATAACGGCATCTGGGAGCTTGCACATATTCTTCTCCAACCTCTGATCCATTAGCTTGAGGCAACCAACCAAAAGTTCTGGATGATGACTGGGAGGAGAGACATGAAACCTCTCATTGGTGCACCGGGTTGGATCAACAATGAAGTCAGGAAATGACTTATGGAAAGGTCGAACAGGGGAATTGATGTCCTCTTGGAGGAGGAGGAGCGAGCTGGCCGACGATAGGAGGGGGGATACATCTTCGGTATCGAAGTCCAGAAGCATGGCGATAGCAGATGGGGAAAGAGGATTCACGGCGAGGATCACAGAGCCAAGGACAGAACGAACTATGTGATCATCCTCTGGGTCGTTGCTGCCAAAAGCCTCCTGAAGAATTGACATGTAAAGTAAATCCAGGGTTGTGTCCGCCCTGAACTCGGTCTTTCCCTCGCGAGTGCTGCTCTCTGGTGACTGTAGAAGGCGGTCCAGCTGCCTCTTGGGATTGCCGGACCTGCAATCAACGACCTTGAAAGTCGCAACCGCGTAGACGAATAATCCCGCTGCCCGTTCGCAAAGGCGGTCCAACTGCTCCTTCGTCGGCCAACCATCCAATCCACGTCGACGGCGACCAAGTTCCAGGAAACTCAGCTCGAGGAATATCCGAATGTCGTTGTTGACGAGACTCGCTTCGACGTCATGGAGGACGAACACGTCCGTCGCTTTCGCCAACAGGGGGAGACGAAACCCTTCCCGAATCCGCGGCTCCGGCCGACCGGTAAGGAAGAATTTGACCTTCGGGATCTGGGATACAAACTGCCCGAGGACGGATAGGATTGCTGAAGCGGGTTCCTCGTCTTTGCACTCATCCAATGCGTCGATCACGATCACCGTCGAAATGGCGGATTTCTTGAGGGGCCCAACGATCAGTTTTTTCATCTGGCTGTACAGGGATTCGTGGGCGATTCCAGGGTCCGACTGCACGAGCGGGACGAAGATCGATCGAAATTTGGGGTACGTGCGTGCGAGTTGAACCGCAAGAGTTGGGAAGATGAAACGGAGGTTCCTCCGGTCCCCGAAGTCTCGCGAACAGAAGAAGGAGGCTCCAAGTCTTCCATCTGCGAATACCCTCTCCGCGACCGTCTGCGCGATCGTGGTCTTCCCAGTCCCGGCCAACCCGTTCAACCAGTAGACGGGAGGCTTGTCGAAATCCCTTGTCCACAGGTCGATCCCGTCCAGGACAACTCCACGGGTTCCCTTCAGGCAACCATTACGGTCACTATGTCGGTATTCGGCCGCCTCCGCACAACGGAGACTGTTGAGGATGACCGCTTCAGCTGTAAGAGACTCGTGTCAGGCGCTTCTCGTGTAAAGCGGAATACATCCTGACCTGCGTCCTGCCGAAGTGGTTATTTCATTGGTTTGGAGGTAAAAGGGGAACACTCACTATCAATTTGCATCCTTGATCGAAAATCGCCATTTGTTGCACCATCTGTTGACTTTGTCAACATTTAGAAGCGTGCCAAGCTCATAAACAAACCTGGTAGTCGTTGGTAGCCTCTTGTAGATCTTCAAGAAGTCCGGAAACCTCTTCGCTATCTTGAACATGATCGATGAAACGCAGAGCCGCGGACTTGTGATCCAACGACCCCAATGTTTCCCCGATAGTTTTGAGTATACTGAGAAGCTCGCCGTAAGCATCAGGATTGAATGGAGATCGATTACCTACGCTAGCAATTCCTCCCGGCGTATTTTCTCGTCCTCCTCGCTAGCGGGCTTCTCGAAAATCTTTTCCAACACCCCAATGCGGGAACGGAGGACTTCGATCTTATCCTTGACGGCGGCAGTTTCCTGGAGATTAGTTCGTCAGAAGAAACTTTGTAACAGAGGGCCACGAACGAACCTTGTATTGATCGTAGACGGTGGAGGCGGCTTCCAGGGCAGCTTTTAGGGGACCAAACGCTTCGGCGGCCGCATTTGCAACATCGAATACGATTGCAGCACCCCCCATGACCCTGTCTTTCCAGTTTCTTCCTGCACCTAGCAGAGATCAATACAAGCTAGAGTGGTACCGTCGTACGGACACTCACCCCCAGATTTCCCCGACTTGACAGTATCTAACACAGAATGTGCCTCTGATGGTCCCTCGGTGACTGTTCCATGGTCTTCGCGCTCTCCCCGGTTCAAGACTTCCGATTGCGTCTCTGCGTGGAGATCAGGAGCGTTGCGGCTGAGTTCCTCTTTCGGGGCATTCGAGGGAACTTCTCCTTCGTGTTGCGCTGTCGGGATCGTGAAGATCGGTCTCATCAGTTACAGTAGAATGTACCCACGTGTAATATCATCCTCACGTCCAGGAGTCGAGGTCGAAGCACCCGATGGGTCGAGTCGTTGATCCATACTACTGTCTCGAAGTACAATACGGGATCCCCTCCCGTCGTCTGCACCTGTCGCGGAAGTAAAATCAGCCCCATCGGTTGATGGATTTCGCACGACGGAATATATGCACCTTCAGAACTGATTTCCGGGGCCAGGTCTGCGCTGATGCCGAGAGGCCCTACGGCGATATGGGTAGGAATCCCCAAGGACGCTATCTTTTGGGAAGGTTGGCGGGATTTCTTGGACTTTTTGAACAACGGCATTCTGGGACGAGATGAACAAGGCGAAGGGTCTGCGGCGCCAAACTCCCATTCAACGCCTCGCGGCTGGTCGAATTCCATTGGTTAACCACATCACAGGATCTTATAATCACCATCTATACGAAAGCCGCGCACAACGTTGCCCGTCACGAATGACGAGTGCTGAGCATTCACAACGAGGCTTTATCTTATGTACTGAGTCAGTTCTATTGAGTAATCGTGTCGGCGCAATGTGTTCCACGAATAGTACAAAAGCATAATGTAAAGGAAGTATGTATCGCATATGTACGCAGGTAAAAAGAAGCGGGTCATAAATCAAGTCAACTACTTGTCTATCGATCGTCAGTTTAGGAAAGGTGAGAGAAGGGGGGGAGTCTAAGCCAGGGTGACCCGGGTGGCCCAGGCGGAAGGGGGGACGCGCTGTTCAGGGAACTGGGGTGACCAATACATCTTGAACCTGTTCCAGAACTTGACCCGTCCTCTCCCTGGCCTGTCCAAACCAGTCCACCGCTTTCTTCGACTTCCTCTCAACATCCTCCGCCGTCTTGACCTCCTTCGCCCTCTCATCGATAGCAGTAGCGATGCGCTGTTTCAAATCCCACGAAGCCAGCCTCAACACCTTCCTCGTCTCTCGTCCAACCCTCTCAGCATTCACCTCAACCCAATCCTCCGATTCTCCGGAAGCAGCAGCGTCCTTGAGCGACTTCTTGATGCGACGTCCAATCGTGCGAGGAACAGTAGAGGGGAGCTCGAGGATGACATACCACGTCATACCGATGGCGGCAGCACCGACGATTGGGGCAACCCACTTGCGTGCGTTCTCGTTGCTGAGAAGGTCGGTCACCCTCACTACGCCCTCTATCAGTCCCCGAATTCCCAAAGCTTGTCCACCGATCATGGTCAAAGCACCCAAGCCGACGGAGGCAACCCCGAGTGCAGTGGGGCTGCTGACAGCGTCCAGGTCCTTCTCGTCACTGAGCACTACGGCGAATTGGTGATGGAAGTCGTAGATATCGAGGATGGTGGCGTTCAGGAGGTCGGGGCGCTGAGCAAGACCGATTCCAACTCCGGTGATAGAATTGTTGGAGCTCTTCCTTCTTGCAGACTTGGAGCTACGAGTAGAGAACATCGCCTCCGGGATGAACACTCTCTTTGACTTGGCAACATCCTCAGGCAGGTGCTCCTCGCCGATTTTCCCAATACGGTGGACTCCGTCCGAGGTGGTAACACGAGCGTCGTCCTCGGTGAGCTTGACGGCAAGATCGAGACTCGACAACATTGCACGTCTGACTTCGCCGGCCCACTGCCAGATGCCAAATAGGCCTGGGTAGGTCGGAAGTCTGACAGCGGGAGTACCTCGAGCGACGTTCTCCAATGCCTCGGTCAACTTGAACTTGGCCTGGAAAATCACCGTATGGGTTCCCTCGTCTTCGACAGCCTCCAAAACCTCGTCAGCCGCTTCTCTTCCCTTAGTGATCTTTTCCAAGAGAGGTCGTGACTTCTTCAAGTCCTCTTCAGCCTTGGTTGCCTCAGATTGGGCCACGATTGCATTGGCGCTAACAAGGAGGTTGACGTCTGATAGCAGTCGGGTGAGGTAAGTGGACGCCGGTTGCAACTTCGATTTTGCCCTCTTAGTCAAAACGAAGGTGCGGAGGGCTGACTCGAGATTCTTGAACGACTCGTCTTCGGAGGGTGGACTGGTTGTGGAAGCGGAATCGACGAAGTGAACAAGGTCTTCTGCGTCTTCATGTGTCCGGGGACTGAGAGCCTTGACCTGTTCAAGGATGAGCCGACGACATTTTTTCTTGTCCCGAATTCCCTCGAACTTGTTGACGACGATGAAGAGGTAAGCCTTCTCGTTACTGGCTGTTTTCAAAAACTCTTGGGCAGAAAGAGTGAAGTGATTCTCGGCAGAGACCACGAAGACGACAACGTCGATTTCCTCCTGTCGCGCGAAGACAGCGGTGGTCTTGACGCTGTCACGGTTGAGGCCAGGGGCGTCAATCAGTGAGATGTCAACGACCCCGTTGTGAAGGAATGACGGAGCGGGGGAGCGAGGATCGGAAAGGTAAACCTTGAGAATTTGTTGGCCATTCTCGTTCTCGGATACAATCCCGTCAAGATCCGAGAGGCTCGCGCGAGTAAACGTGGATTCGTCGGAAAGGTCGTATGTGACATCCCCCTTGACAACGTGAACTTCCTCAACACCAGCGATCTCGGCAGCATCGTGAACCTCGCAGAACGCAGTTGTGCAGGGTTGCTGATCGACAGGCATCACAGGGCGTCCAAGGATGGCGTTGACGAAAGTAGATTTGCCAGCGTTGAGATCTCCGGTGACAAGGACTTTGGACGAGGTGTCCTCAACGCGGGCACGGAGCTTGTCCATGTGGTTCAAAGATGTCCCTATGCGATCGTCGATCAACTTGGCAATGGACGACTTTTCGAGCTGAGTGACCAATGTGGCGGGGGAAGAGGGGTGGGTTCCAAGCTTGAGGTCCAACCGGAAGACGCTGAAGTCGACGGGGTCTGATGTAGACGAGGATGGTTCCAAAGTTTCGTCCGCAGGAATATCCTCCTTCTCTAAGACATCTGGAAGAGTAATGGAACGGACCAAACCACCCCTGGCTGGGGATACAACGACGTCGGCGCGGAAAGAAGAATCATCCGCGATCGAGAGAGAGCGATGGGAGGTGGGCCGGCGAACCTCTGGGGTCTGGGGTTGATCCTCGAGCACCGGGTACCTAACAACCCAGTGGTCGTTGTTGAAAGACCGAAGGTCACTGAGAAGGGACTTGGTAGAACCAATAGCGGACAGAACCCTATGAGGAGGTGAATTAGATTCCCAATACACAGGTAGCGAGAGGAATGGGCGAACTTGTCCCTCTGTTCAACATAGACGTCCTCCCCTTGTATATCCTCCTTGACCGGCGGCTCCGGTTCTGCGTAGTAAGGAGACGAGGCGGGAAACACCATTGGCGAATAGCTCTGGAAGTACGACTGGGACATTGTGGGAGATACGGGTACAGATAGACCTGCTGTTAGACCCAGTAGCAAGCGGGCGTTCTGGCCAACACTGAAGTAAGCAAACTGGTTGATGACAGTCGGGGTTGGGATTCAGCCGGAGTTCTCCGGGGTCACACGCGGCAAAGCGATCCCAGCCGCTGCAGAGACGGAACTTACTTGGACCTCGCCTCCGCCCAAATCGATCCGTTTCCTTCGAATATCTAACCTTCATGTTCTGTCTACTGGGTACCAGTGGGGATCAAACGAGTTTGAACAGCACATGGGATTGGCAGACGGCACCAGTCCCAAAACGAACTGCCCATGATGACGACTGAGTCGTCCGTCAGCCCCCTCCCTCGCCCGGTTCCCCCGTGCAAATGATATGCCAGTTTTCCTGACAGTCGAGGGACGATCAGACAGATTTTTCTACGCAGGTGGGGCTGGATCTGACGAGCGAAAAGGCCGCTTTTGGCGGAAGTGGAGGCCACAGGGCATCCAGGACCACACGCGCTACTACACGTTCAGTACCGGATCGTGTATCAAGTTTCCCATAATCCCAAACATCTGGAGGGTGATGGAAACGAACGATCTGAACCATTAAACCACATAATGCAGGAGGCTTTGGGAAGGTGTAAGTTCACACAACTCGACAGGGAGATTTGTGTATTAAATTTTGTGGACAGGGACATCAGATATGAAGTATGGATCACGGGAAACGTGCATTTCAATCCCCCACGACTACTTTCTGGAGCACTGAAGGAAACCCTGGTAGTTGGCGAGCCACTTTGTTCTTCGTCTACTCACGTCAAGTCGCTTTCTCCTCGATTCGGTCGCAAGGCGTATGCGACTGCTTTCATCTGAGTTCCAACCGATGGGTTCCTGCTCTCCCGAGTCCGCGTTCGTATTGGCGGAGAAGGTGGGGGTTCTCCTCGATATGTTAGGCCTGAATACCGAACGACTTGGAAGGATTACGGTACAGCACCCTCTGGAAGACCTCCTGTAAAAGGTTACTGTGGAGCACCTCATGACTGAGCACTTCTCCAAGTTCACCAACTCGTGCGTTTGCCTCTCACGTCCTATGTCATCACCGCTCATCCCGATATCTCCCGAAGACACGTCGTTGCTGCAAACCATAAACGACGTCGTGCAGAAGACACGCAAGGCAGAGACAGACGCGATTGTCAGGAAGAAGCTCGCAGAGTCCACGGGTGATGACCCCAAAGTTTCTGCAGCCCTCGAGTTTCTCCTCCAAAACATGATCGAGGAGAACAATAGACGAATCGTTGGCCATTGTGTAAGTTGCTATCGGGGGTATACCGCCCTTGGACGGGGAATGTCAATCAGGGCAGAAAGCGATACTGGTAAACGTCTCTTTTATGCTCGCGTTGTGTTGGACGCCCCCCCCCCCTCGAACTGTTTATATGTACTCATTACCAGGCTCGTGTCGTATCGTGATCATCATACTGGGCGCCCAACCTCTCGAAACAGGCGCCACGCGGCAGTCGCTCGAATCCCTCCAACTCAAGCGACTCCAGTCTCCAACTCACGATACAACAAACCCGTCGTATGCACATCACATGCTGCCTCAAGTCCAGCCAATCGATTCGCTACGGCCAGCAGTCAATCAATCCGACTCGCCCTTGCAAGTGGTGACGGTACAGGCCAGCCCAACGAATACCCGATTACCTCCGCTGATAAAATTTCTCGGCCGTGTGTCGCGGAAATGAGGATCCAGTACACCTGCGCGCCAATTCCCTGGCGCTCGGCTGGCTAGACTCCGACTCAGGCTGATCTTTGGCCGGTGAATCGGAGTTCGGCACTATCACTCTTTAAGGGAAACTCGTCGGCCTTAGAGTTTACCTGACCCTGTCGACAGGAGCAACAGACGAGGCCACGGTGTTGTGACGGGGACCTCGCTCAGCATTCGGAGGACTCGGAGTAAAGACGAAGCGTTGGCAGAATAACCCGTGCACCCCCACATCCCCCTCGACTGACACGTTTCTGAATTCTTCTGTACTCACTGTGGCGAAGATACTGACCAAGGTAGCGCCTTGGGGGTTGTTCGTGTGGCGCTCGTGGGACAAACACTCACAAGGGTTGGGGATGCTGTCGAAGTCACAGCCGTTCCCTTTTAAAAATGTTGACACAGGCACCGTATGAAAATCTCAAAGGCATGAAAGGGGGCTCTTGCCGTTGTGTGATGTGCATCGACTTTGCGACCTCGACAGAGGCTGAGAGAACGCCACTGGCTTTTGAGTGCGGGGAGCAACGCTGTGATTCTTCAATGGGTACTTCGGGCGCCACCCGGCCACATCGGGTCATCATAAGGGCTTGAGAGTCTCACGCATTGAGGCTAAGTATAAGTAACTTACCTCTGACTGCAGAGTTACTTTACGTACATTACACTTGTGTTTACTCAGAGAACAGCTCGCTGCGGCTTACTCGTTTTAGGTCTCCGGTCACTCCACCACTCAGCTATTTCCGAGTGCTGCCTCTCCTGGGAACGTTAGCCATAAACCAACGTCCAGCTACCTTGAGATAACGTCGTGAGGATTGAGAAAAGATTGGGCTGAACTATGTACAGTGCGTTTGCTTATCTTAGGTAGTTCCCGTTGTCGCCGGTCCTACGATCCGCTGCAATCGGTTGTAATCCAAGCTAACGATTGCGGAATTGCTTCCGGTGTTGAAAAATTGATAGTGGGCTCATCCCAGACCCCAATGCTCAACCAACTTTTGTACAGGGATCAAAGGTGGACGTCTACTGAGCTTGTTAAGATTTATCCAAGGAATCCGACTTCTACTAACAACCCCCGAAGATTTTACCGATTTTTTCTTCCACGCTGACGGAGGCAAAAAGTTTGCTTCCACAAGCCGAGAATTACAGTAGAAGCGCTTCCGTGTTTTCGTGGAATTGTTTGGGACGTGTGACAACTTCACCGAGGCAAATCGAGAACACAGA
>Ga0307515_10007573_pt1 | contig 21434 bp, 18 predicted proteins | sample 17_EM_MG_FD_194513 | JGI IMG/M metagenome (GOLD analysis project Ga0307515, IMG submission 194513) | Populus trichocarpa ectomycorrhiza microbial communities from riparian zone in the Pacific Northwest, United States - 17_EM | ecosystem: Host-associated > Plants > Roots > Unclassified | place...
CTATTACCTATTTTGACTCAGTTGCCTGGACCTACCTCATGTATAAATAGCTTCTTTTCTTCATAGTTTGAATAGACAGAGTCCTCATTCTTTACTTACTCATCGGTGCACGGACTACCGATCGACACTTTGTCTCCACTATCCCCATAGCGATTGCATGTCCAATTACTATAGAACGTCGCATAGCCTATGCACACCGGCTCGTCACCATAATCCGTCGTCATCAGTTCCCCAATCGCGCTTTGCTGGGATCGCCGCAGCGAGAACGGTTCGCTAAGGGGGTCGGGGGGGTCGTCGTCAAGACTAAACGCCACGATAATTTTTTGGAAAGTTTTAGCCAGCTTCCTGTTCTTGTCGTCGGTTGAGAACTTCATAAACTGCGCTTGCCGACGCAGTATAAAGGTCCATGAAAAGTACTGGCCCACGAGGAAGGCGGTGTATAGTAGCAAGTTTTCGTTCTCCGCCTGCCTTTGGCCAGCCCGGTTCCGACTGGATCGGAGGAGTTGGCCTCTGGGGGGACCGGGCGGAAGGCGAACCCCGCTCTGGGTGGGGGGTTTACCAATGTGGGGAATAGGCGGAGGCGGGGGCAGGGGTGGAGGTGGGGGCAGGGGCGGAGGCGTGGGCGGATGAACGAGATCCCCGCTCTGGGTTGGGCGTTCATCACTAGATGGGGCTGATGGCGGATTGAAGTGAATCCCGCTCTGGGCGATTTGTTTTTCACGAGGTGGGGTCGAGATCTGATTGAAGCAGATCCCGCTCTGGAAGATGTGTTTTTCAGAAGGTGGGGCCGAGGGCGGATGGAAGCGAATCCCGCTCTGGAAGATGTGTTTTTCACGAGGTGGGTCGAGGGCGGATGGAAGTGATAAGTTCGTGTAGACTGTGACTTGGGCTTAGTTAAGATGATGTTGCTGAGTCTCTCCTGCAGGTCTTGAGAGGCAAGCAAAATGGGGTCGCTGTATTTGTCTACGAGCTTTTGAGCATCGACGAGGCGTTTGCGCTGCTCGGAGTAGTAGGCGAACCAACCAGTAAATGCCGCAGCTGCCAAGGCACCAAATAAGCCAATGACTGCGACGACAACCGAGGCGACCTCAACCATACTGCCAGATGTTGACGGTAGTCGTTGTTGTTGTTGAAATGAACCTTCTCGTGGGAGATGTTTAGCTCTTAAGTGCTGGTTATCTAATATTCTGCCAAGCCACAATCCGCCGACGATAAGACAGCCGCCATTTTAGTGCCTTGCCATGACAAGTATTCCCATAGATTTTTCACCGGGATCATGCCACTTCGTACTCGCCAAGCAGATAGCTATCCCTTTGGCTTACCGAGCGCTGACAGGACGACGACGACTCCGTCAAGTGCACTGCGAGTCTTGCGAGCTGCAAACGATTGGCTCCCGAAGTCATCTGAGCTGAGTTATATTTAAAGCGTGGGCTGATACTCTGGCAAGTGGTTGGTTCTCAATAACTAAGTTCGAGTAGCCAACGCATTCTTGCATGTTTCACTTACCCTTGCTCCCACGGCTTCTTCCAACCGTTGGCCGCCAAGACCTGCATTTCGGAGTCCTGGCTGCATCCGAACTCCAGTACAGTCAGATCTCTTCATTCCGATACCGTTTGTTCGGCCGAGCGTATCGTAATACTAATAGTATTGTTATATCAAGAGTCACATGTTAGGTGAATAAGCAGGAAAAACAGGAGCTTAATACCTAAAAAGGATTAGGATATTGTTAGGTGAAACGTAGACAGTTATATCCCTTCTACTGGTAAAATGGGTCCTACGGTTATCCATAAGGGCTAGCCAATAGAACCAATAGGATCAAAGCTTCGTGACCATACGCGTACTTTTGACACTTCAGTATTGGTGAGTTCTGCCCTTGCCGTCTGAGTCGCTTACTGAGATAGCATAGGGCCAATAACGCGCGTTCAATTTTGTGAGTCACGATATCAGCTGATACCGCGCTGTCGGGACGGCTTACCTTCGCCTTGGCGCCGCTTAAATTCGAAGAACAGCAACCGCATAAATGAAGCCTGCGCGCACCCAGCAATCCCTTTCCCTTCAACATATCAAACCAACTTGTTATTTGAATACCATCCAAAATGACAATCGACCACGTCGGCTTCGCGGTTTCCCCCTCAAAATTTGAATCGCTTGTGTCCTGGTATATCACCGCCCTCGCCCCTCTCGGCTACGCCAAACAAATGGAATTTCCTGGCCAAGCTGTCGGTTTCGGGCCCAGCGAGGGCGAAGCGCCCTTCTGGATCGCAGCGAGGGAGGAAGAGAAGGGTGTTGGTATGCATTTGGCGTTCAGAGCGAAGGATCATGAGACGGTGGATAAATTCTATGAAGAGGCGATCAAGGCGGGTGGGACATGCAATGGGAAGCCGGGATTGAGGGCGCAGTATCATCCAAACTATTATGGGGCGTTTGTATTGGATCCGGTAGGGTGAGTATTGATTGCTGCCGTGCTGATTTTTGAGGGGGTGTATTGATAAGGTTTGTAGGAATAATGTTGAGGTCGTGGACCATACTCCGAAAAATTGAAGGATAGGGTTCTCTGTTGATGCAAGGATATGAACTGGTCTAGCTAGATAACAGCTGTAGCTTTGTCATTGGGAGTAGAAGGGAGCTAATTCTACGGAGCCCAAATTTGGTATACAGACTGTTCTCTCTTCTCTCCCTATCGAAATTGAAACCATTGGTAGGGACAATATAAAAGCTACATCCGATAACCAATTATCGTTCAACCTCGTTTAGCCTTGTTCAGCCTTGTTTAATATAAGAAATCTTCCCCGATGAAGGCGGCTGTCAATTTTGGCTGTAGTCCGTAGTATGAAGTAAGGATTAATTTTGCTTCTCATATCTTGTACAGCGCCGCGATTGCGTTTGTCACAATGAATAGTGATGGTAAACCCGTGTAGCTTCGCTCTGGGTTGACTCGTCCCGAGCTCTGGCATTGACGGAGCCGCCAGTATGAAAGTCTTGTAGAGAGGATCGGCCCGGACGCGAGGAGGAATAGGAGTACCGGTTCGTGTATGTTGGATATATTTTGCTTCTTATTCCAGATAAGGAAGGGCTGACAAGCCCTGTGTCAACGGAGTCTACCTACCTAACAAAATAGAAAACATCGGGTGTAATCAAGACAATAGTCACTATGTATGGCAGCCACTTAGACCAAATGATGGTGGAAAAGATCCAAAAAAGGCGGGCAAGCTGACAATGCCATAAGTCAGCAAGTTGAAAAGGTTTCGGCAGGTCTTGCATTCGTGCAGACGATATGCTGAAGAGTGCATGTAATAGCTAGCCCTATCTACTTAAACTAGCTAGTAGAGGTAACTGTAATTGTGATTACTATTATATTAGCCACGAATGAGATAACTTAAGTAAGCCCGAATAGAACAGCTAAAGTTCTCCTAACGATAGTAAGTTCTGGCATTCTAGTGTATGAGCTAAACACCTAGCATAAATTCGCCAGAGAGGTAAACGAGATAACCAATAAGAGTGATATGGTAATCCTCTTCCCATGCCGCAACGACCACGGCAACCTGAGCAAGCACACCCACTTCGAGGCACTTCCAGGCCGATAAAACCCGGACCAATCATAGCGTCCCTATCCATCACGCAATAGTCGCGATAGATATAAGAGGACATAGTATCAATTAACTACGTAGGGTTATCTCTCAGTAATAAAAGATCCAGCCAATAGCAAAGGGTAAGAAAATAAAGAAGAGGAGACCTAACACCTTGGAACGTCTTGACATGAAATATAGAATTGAAATCAACATCGTCCGAAATTCTATTTCCCATTTTCTTTGGCTTTAGCAACTCATAGAAGATGACTCTCGCTGACATAACCAACAAATTCTACCCACTGGGCCAAAGCCCAAAGCATGTTAGCCCACTTACTTGGAAAGCCGATTATTACTTCTGCGATTTCTCCACAAACCCTCTCAGCACCCCAACCTCCGCATCGCTCCGCACCAGCTTCAGTTTCAACTGGTCACGCTCCGCTGAAACCTCCGCCAGCGCCTTCTCCAACTCCGCAATCTTTTCGACGAACTTCTGTCGGTATTTGCGTGCCGCAGCGTTGTTGCGCTGCCGCTTTTCCGCGCGCTCCGCGTTAGAATCCACATCATCGTTGTGTGAGGGCGAGGGATCATTGGCAGTTGTGGTGAGGCGTTTGCGCTTGTTAGATATAAAGGAAGAGGCAGTGGAGACCGATGGCGAAGCAGTTAATTGAGACGAATTGCATCGAGGTGACTTTGACAAGATTGATGCGGATGATGAGGCCCCAGTAACCGTTATATTTGAGGAGGCCTTGAGGTTGGGAGATGAGGGAGGGGGCGATGATGCAGCCGTGTTAGAAGGTAGAGTATTGAAAGTGTAATCAAGAGTAGAAATCAGATCCGAGCCTAGAAGACCGTAAGCCTTGTGACAGTCACTTAATGTACGCTTTGCAAGAACGTACCGACAGGAAATGCTGCGTCATATTTTGAAGGCGGCGTCATGCCAAACACAGCTAATGCTGCAGAAGTGGAAGGATAACATGGCACATCTAACAAACAGGTGCTTGAAAGCGGATCGAGAAATGATACAGATGTATTGGAGCCATGAACAATTTCCGCGGCGCTAACATCCACCAACGATGGGGCAGAAGTCGAAGGAGGAAAAATCGGTACATCTAAGTCTAAGATGGAATAAGAATGGAAAGATGACGGTTGCGTGAAAGGATAGACAAATTCCGGGGTTATAGGAGAAAAAGATCCAGTAGAGTTTCCAAATTGCGGCGGATCGAGATGATTAGACTGTTGCGTGGGACAAAACCCATCACTGCTGGTCGAAAAGTCGGGCAACCATGATGATTGTTCGTCTTCGGGCCAAAATGGATTCACGGGAAGAAGGGCCTCTCACTGAGAGGCCTGATGAGACGGAGCCTTGCGTAGAAAGTTGGTGAGGGAAGGGAAGAGTGGTAGAGAAACCCCAAACGATGAGTTGAAGAAAGACGAGTCGAGAGAGATGACTCCGTAAAAGCGGAGATGTAAGACCGATTCCATGCCGGGTTTAGCATGGGTCACGTAGGGGCTTGCGCCATTACGCCGAACCACGTAATTGATAGGGGCGCAGATCCTTAGTTATATTATTAGTAAAGGCCCTGTCGGACCGGGTCCAGAGAGTCTGGAGGCTGGCATTAGTTCACATAACAATAAGATACACATACGATTAGCCTACGAATTAAGAGGCTATTGTTGTCACGGTAGCGAGGTAGTCCTTATATCAATTCTAGCGAGCTTGTCTAATAAAGGACGACTACTATCGCTAGCGACTAATTAATCAGAGTGAGTTCTACCGCCTCCAATTCTTCTCATCATACACCTAATTCTTGTTATGGTTGATTTGATTCCTCTCGCAAAAGATATATTTTCTCTCATAGGATATCTGCTTCGCCTCATTGTAGGTCTCGTTGTTCTCATAATATACTCATCTACTCTCATTATGAGCCAAAATGACTCATTTCTTGGCGCAAAGGTCAGAGGCTTAGTAAGGAGCATGGCGCCGGGCTCGGTTAACTTACCGAAGTTTTTTATAAAATAATTTCGCGTTTGTAACTTTTCTAATTCAGGCACGACCGGCCTGAGAGGTGCCGCTGATTGGCGGATGGGTCCATTCTAAAATCTGCTAACATTCCTGCGGTTTCCTGATTCGGCATCGAGAACGCGGTATTATTACTTGTTACCTACGTTATTTCGTAAATATGCTCCGTGCTCTGTGTAATTGCGTTTCCTGTCCGTCTTCAGACAACTAGATGCCGCATCCTCCACCGACCATGATCTGCCGCGCCTGTGAATCATAGACTCGACTCATTGACCTGTTCCACCGAGCTCGTCAAAAAGGGCCCGGCGCGCTCTAGCCGGTATCGTAATATTTTGGTGTTCATTGCTCTTTAAAACACCACTAATGACCTCTCTGATCCCATCGCATCTTTGTTCTGTACCCCTTTCATAGGATTACTTAAACACTTTTTAATTGCTTAATTGTCTTAGAAGCTATAAGGCTGTTACATTTTTACCGTCTTTGGCTACCTTCCTAGCCTGTACCTACATGTTGCAACAGCACGCCTCTACAACCACGAAAACCGCCCTCGCTCCCAGCAGCGCTACCTCTTTGGTGTCGACTAGCTCCCTCTCTAAAGGTACTAACCACTCAATAGAAAATCTTGAAGCTCCGCCTGCGGAGATGCAGGAAGGTGTCAATGCCGACAAACCTAACGTAGAGAATATCGGGGAGGCTCCGACAGCTGAGAAGGATGTTTCCAAGGGTGCCACTGAAGGCCTTCAAGATCCAGAAGAGCAGGAAGATGAATCTAAATACCCCGACAAGTTCAAGCTCACCCTCATCGTTTTTGGCTTGAACCTATCGGTCTTTTGCGTAGGTCTAGACAATACTATTATTTCTAGCGCCATTCCAAAGATAACGGATCAGTTCCGTGCTCTGGACGACGTGGGTTGGTACGCCAGCTCCTACCTACTTACGACCTGCGCATTCCAACTTATGTGGGGCAAACTCTACACCTTCTACTCAATCAAATTGGCCTACCTGGTGGCTCTGTTTATCTTTGAATTGGGGTCTTTGATCTGTGGAGTTGCTCCTACTTCGACTGCCCTTATAGTTGGCCGCGCCATTGCTGGAGTCGGAAGTGGTGGCGTCGGTTCTGGAGCCTTTCTTTTAGTCGCTCATACAGTGCCATCACGCCAACGGCCTACCCTTATTGGAATGATCGGTGGTATGTACGGCTTCGCCTCTATTGCTGGTCCTCTTATGGGAGGTGCCTTCACCGATAACCCGAAACTAACATGGAGATGGTGCTTCTACATTAACTTGCCACTTGGTCTAATTACCGCCGTCTTTATTCTATTATCTGTACATTCTCCCGAGTGCAAGAAGACCAATGCAGTCGGCTTCATGGACCAACTAAAGCAAATGGACCTTCTTGGAACGACTTGCATCTTGCCCGGTGTCATTTGCTTGCTGCTTGCTCTACAATGGGGCGGTACGGAGTACGAATGGAAGGACGGACGCATCATTGCTCTCTTGGTCCTCGCAGGTGTTCTCTTAATCAGTTTTATTGTTATTCAGATCCACAGTGGAGAACGCGCGACTGTCCCACTACGCGTATTCGGCAACCGGAACATCTGGGGCTCTGCCGTGTTTGGCGCTTGCGTTGTTGGTTGCTTCTTCGTCATGTTGTACTACGTGTGGCCTACCATCCAATACTGATTAGTGAATCACTGCTGACTGCGGAATTCTAGATCCCTATTTGGTTCCAAGCCATTAAAGGAGTCAGAGCTATCAAGTCTGGCGTCATGAATCTTCCCATGGTTCTCAGCTTCGTCATTTTCTCGTTCCTGGGCGGCACTCTAACGTCCGTGACCGGCCACTACGTGCAGTTTGTGTACCTGACCGTCATTTTTATGGCCGTCGGCACTGGCCTCCTCACTACTCTCGAAGTTGACTCTGGTCACGCAAAGTGGATCGGCTACCAATTTATATTCGGCGCGGGTGTCGGTTTCGGCCTGCAATCGGCACTGACCGCAGCACAAACGGCTCTACCACTTCAAGATATACCCATCGGTACCGCTATCATAATGTTCTCGGAGAACCTCACTGGTGCAATCATGGTGTCGGTCGCGCAGAACGTCTTCACCAACCAACTGACGAAAAATTTGAGCAAGTACGTCCCTACATTCGATCCGCGCATCATCTTGACCATCGGCGCAACTCAAATCAAGAGCCAGGTGCCCCAACAGTTCTACAATGCAGTTCTCATTGCGTACAATAAGTCGTTGACACAGACATTCTGCGTTGGGGCCGCCCTGTCGTGCTGCTCCGTTTTGGGCGCTGTCTGGCTCCAATGGCTGTCCGTCAAAGGGAAGAAGACAGATACTGCGCACGCCACATAGATAGAGTAGGTAGAGTAGATACCTTGATTTCTTTCACATAGAGGTATATGTAATAATCAGATAGAATTTTAGCGTAATTTTCTTCTATGGTGGGATCCACTGAGTTAGCAAGGATAGGGCCAAGTGATATCTTGTTGAACTTGTGAAGCATCTCGTGCGCTTTCGGTGTCTGGAATCCGGAAGCCCAAACCAGCACACATGGCTTTCATTTTCTACTACTGACGAATAAGCTTGATAATTGACTGTGAATATGCATTCGTGCAGTGGATGTGTTAATGCTTGTTAATCAGACATGTCCCGATGGGCGCCATAGTTCTTTCTAGAAGCAAGCTACTTCGTTGGAACTGTCCAAGACAATATCAGTCAACTCCTCGTCAGAAATCTCGGTAATGCCGAGCAGCTCGTTGTCCAAATTATGGGAACCGCCCGCCAAATCCATTTCCAAATGCCGCCATTATGGTGAATTCTATGGAATACTTTCCTCATTGGAGCACCTCTTTCTAGCTCTATCCCCGCGTCGACTTCAAGCAACTCTTTCCGCAGAAACAGCAACCGCTACCCCCCACTAACCTGCGCAACATGCGTCCCCGACGAAACCCCCCGCAGCGTAACATAGCCTCCCCCATACGTAGCATTGTACTTGACCCCCTTCTTCCCATCCCACGCCACCTGCCCATCCACCGTCACCGTCGCCGACGCCGCACCCACCGGCACCGCAACCTCGCCCACCGTGCCCGCAGGCGCCGTGACATTCAACTGAAACCCCCCGCCACCACTCCCCTGCGCCGCCCAACTCACGCTCAGCGCGCCCGCCGGCGTGCCCACCTGGCCCTTGGCCCATGCCAGCGTCCCCGGGTACGGCTTCACGCTCCACTGCGCGAACCCGGGCGCGGTGGGCAGGATGCCGAGCACGTAGTTCGAGAGCGCGGGCACGACGCCCGTCGACCAACCGTGCGCGGCGGACGTGAAGGCGCCCTCGTACATCGACCCGCTCGTGCTGATGCCCTCCCAGTACGTGCTGCTCGGGTCATGCGTGCCCATCCAGCCGTAGAGCCGCGTGATCTCGTCGAGGGCCGACGCGGCGAGGTTGGAGAGGAAGCGCGCGGAGATGTCGAAGTAGGATATGAAGGCGTAGACGCGTTCTGTGCCATCGGGGACGAGCGCGTTGGTGTCCATGAAGGCGTTGCCGTAGGACAGGGCCGTGTGGTTTGCCATGTAGGTGAGGGCTGAGACGGCGCGGGAGGTGTTGGCGACGCCGGCGAGGACGGCAAGCGCGTTGCCATCTTGCGCGTGCCGTGTGCTGTCGTCGCTGTCGTCTAGGTATGCGCCGGCGCTGCTGTCCCAGAGCTGCGTGTTTATAGCGGCGGAGACAGTTGCGGCGCGGCTGAGCCAGCGGGTCGCGGTGGAATTGTCGTTCTGGGTTGAGGCGATGGCAGCACCGGCTTGCAGGGCAAGGACGTACAGCGCGTTGTTATATGTGATTACGCCGTAGCGGTCGAGGAAGGCGTAGTCACCGGTGTTAGTTGTCGGCTTAGACAGTAGACCTGTGGTAGATGTTGTGTTGGCATAGTAGGCGCCGTCTAGCACGCTGATAAGATTGGGATAATACGTCTGTGCGTAATCCAGGTCGCCGGAGTAGAGAATATAGTCCCAGCTCGATGTGACCCACCAGAGGGGGTAGTCGTACAGTGGCAGGGTATAACCGTTAATAGATGCTGGCGGAATCCAGCCATCGCTACTGCGCTGATGATCTGCAAGATCTACAAGGATATTGCGGGCTGCAATAGAAGCTGAAGTGTGCGTCAAGTAAGTAGTGCGGCCAGAAACAGCGATATCTCCAACGTAGGGGTCTCTATCGCGCTTTGCACCGTCAAAGATTACTTGCTTTCCAAAGAGACTTGAACTTTGTGCGTTGCGGGGGTCAACCTCATCGGCGCGGAACGTGTCGATGCACATCTCATTCGTATATGCTGCATTGTACCAGAATTGATTGAGTTGGACGTCTGAGCATTCGAACCATCCGCTGTACGTATCCGGGGTGCCTAGGAACGCCGAAAAATTCAGACCCAGCTTAGAAATCTCAATGGTGCCAGTTGGCCCGGCGTATGGAGCGTCTGATGCGGTCGCGTTGAGACTGATTTTGAGATAGCGGAAGCCATGTATGCCATCAGCGCATACTTGGCTGCCATGGCTGCAACCCCACGTATCCGTCCATGAACTGATGCCTGCAGGAACAACATGGTAGTCAACTCCATTGGTTATTGTATCGCCGTTATTAGATCGCGTAAAGTCAGATATGTCGGTGAGATATTCTAGTGTTTCTGAAAAGGCTAGTCCGATGCCCGGGTTGTTAGAGGACGCGCCAGCGAAGTCGATCTGAACGTGTCCAACGATATTGAGGCCAAAATCGAGCAAGATGGTAGGAATGGTGGAACTACTGGAAGGCCTAGTTAGTGTCGTGATGCCACCATTGCTGCTCAATAGGCCATTGGCGTTGGTGACATTGCCAGTTGTGGAAAGAACTTTAGCCGGGGAAACTGTGCGACTTTTTGGCGCGATAACGTATTGCTGCCATGATGTATCTTGAGACAAAGCACAAGGTAAATAGCTAAGCAGGGAGACGCTCAAGGTGGTGAAGGGTTTAAGGTGCATTGTATGGAGGCCAGCTAAAATGGCTAGCTAAGGTTCTTGAAGTAGCTCTTCATGGCAAAAGTTGCTTTAGGGTGATATACAAGTGACATATGTCGATGCGTATACTTGGACCTCCGATGGCCAGGGGAACATTAACCCGAGTGTTACTAGGATTTGGCATATTGCAGGATGCTGATCTTTATACGTGCCCTGGGAAAGGTAGTTATTTATGGAGAGGCAGTGAAATCATGGGAACTGCGGGGACATAAGCACTGGGTTACATAGGGAGGTTAACTAGGTTTAAAAGGGTGTCGCTATGCCGGAAGGATGCTGATGCTGGAGATTTCACTGCGCCAGCCTCATATCTCCCTGACTCCGGAAACACTGTCGTTCCGTACCCCTTGAGCCTAACCGTTTCAGGGTCCCCCCTTTAAGGATTCGATACGAAGTGCGCGGCCCACAAACACCAGTAAACTCACCGTGGACTGAGCACCGTCTCCTCTAGGCAACTAAAAACCAGGATTCCCAAAGTGTTAAGGGTCAAAGCCATTGGATGCACACATTCATTCGCTTCAAAAATCAAGTTATGTCATCGCAAGGTATTTTAATTACTACCTGTCACTAGAAATTATTTTACAGCATACTAGACAAAGAAATTGACATCACAAAGTGCGCACACACTGCCTCTTTCACCCCAACTATGCTAGAAATGCGTCTCTTCCTCGTCTAGGATGAGCAGAGGGTGTTGGAGTAACATGAGAGATTGTGGTTGGCGATTTGTATCCGCCTGGAGCCGTAGTCGAGGAAGCCTTGACCGATGAAGACACTTCGTAACCGTAACCATGGACGCTGGAGTGTTGGGCAGGTGTGAATGTTACCTTTGGTGTAGAGTATGGCGCATAGCCTGCCTTTGAGGTTGAAGTAGTCTTGACAAGCGTAGATGAGCACGGGAACTTCGAAACAGGCGCAGTGGTATATGCGGTAGCATAAGTTTTGCCTGACGCGATGTGGCCGTAGCTGGGTTGCATCCACTCAGCGATGTCCTTCCACATTTGAGACTTAACCTTGCATTTCATCGTAAGGGTTTTCTCGTCGCACTCGTGGTTGACGAGCAAGTAAGCCCCACGTTCGTTGCTTGGGTTGCATCCAGCCTTGTTGGTGATGAGCATCAACTGGTTCTGCGGCCATTTCTCCGCAGCAGCAAAAGCATCTTCGTTCTTGAAAGAGAGAGACATGGAGTTGCCGGAGCAAACCAAATCGCTTACGAGGTCAGAGTTCTCGAGGGTGACTTGAGGAGACTTCATCTTGTAATTAAGCGAAACAGCGTAGTTGCCCTCGCCGGCCTCCTTGTAGTTGAGGGTAGCCGAGTACGATGGAACCAATTGTTTGACGTCATGCTTGTTCACCTCCGCATTGCAAACCGGGACAACTGGCTTGTCAAAAGGAGTCTTGTGACCATAGGGAGACTCTGTGACATAGGGCTTCGCAGCGCTGGTAGAAGACTTCTCATAGCCGTGGGCGGACTCAACATAAGCAGACTTGCTGGCATAAGGCTGAGCCGCAGGGGTAGACTTCTCATATCCGTGCGCAGAGTGGCTGCTGGAAGGCTTAGCCACAGGAGTATAACCTTTAGCACCATATGCGGATTCAGCGTATGAAGATTCGGTCGCGTAAGGCTTGGCCTCATGAGTAGAAGATTTCTCATAATCATGAGCAGACTCGCTGATATAAGGCTTAGCCGCTGGAGTGTAACCTTGGGCGCCATAAGCAGATTCAACGTGCGAAGACTGGCCGCCATAAGGCTTAGCTGTAGGGGTGGAGGATTTCTCGTAACCGTGAGCGGACTCGCTGGTATATGGCTTAGCAGCGGGAGTGTAACCTTTGGCGCCGTAAGCAGATTCAACGTGCGAAGACTGGCCACCATAAGGCTTAACTGCAGGGGTGGAGGATTTCTCGTAACCGTGAGCGGACACGCTGGTATAAGGCTTAGCCGCTGGAGTGTAACCTTTGGCGCCATAAGCAGATTCAACGTGCGAAGACTGGCCGCCATAAGGCTTAGCTGTAGGGGTGGAGGATTTCTCGTAACCGTGAGCGGACTCGCTGGTATAAGGCTTAGCCGCTGGGGTGTAACCTTGGGCGCCATAAGAAGATTCAACGTGCGAAGACTGGCCGCCATAAGGCTTAGCTGCAGGGGTGGAGGATTTCTCGTAACCGTAGGCGGACTCGCTGGTATATGGCTTAGCAGCGGGAGTGTAACCTTGGGCGCCGTAAGCAGATTCAACGTGCGAAGACTGGCCACCATAAGGCTTAACTGCAGGGGTGGAGGATTTCTCGTAACCGTGAGCGGACACGCTGGTATATGGCTTAGCAGTGGATGTGTAACCTTTGGCACCATAAGCGGATTCAGCATGCGAGGACTCGGTCGCGTAAGGCTTAGCCACTGGTATAGAGGGCTTGTAACCGTAGTGTGACTCAGCAGGAGATTCGCTAGCGTACGGTTTAACCATGCTGGATGATTTCTCGCCATAGCCAGGCGCGCCGTAAGGAGTCTCGCTAACATAAGCCTTGACCGAGCTGGAGGACTTGTGGCCGTAGGCGGGTGCACTATAAGCAGACGAGCTAGTATAAGGCTTAGATGAGCTGGAAGGCTTCTGGCCATAGGCCGGTACACCATGCGGAATTTCGCTGGCATAAGGCCTAGATGAGCTGGAAGACTTCTGGCCATAAGCCGGTACACCATGCGGAATTTCGCTGGCATAAGGCTTAACTGTGCTGGAAGACTTCTCGCCATAACCTGGTGCACCATATGGAGACTCGCCGGCGTAAGACTTCACGCTTGAATAAGCCTTGACGTTGGAAGAGGAAGACTTTCCATAACCGTGGGCTGGTACGCCATACGACTCGGTGACATAGAGCTTGGCCTCCGAGGAAGAAGAAGCCTTCTCATATCCGTAGACCTGCTTCTCGGCATGGGGGGATTCGGTAACGTAGACCTTGGGGACCGTAATAGAGGACTTTGAGGATGTTTGAGAAGTGCTGCACTTTCCATAGCCGTTAACACCCCCACAGGATCGGTCTGTGTGACCGTACGCGTTATCATATAAAAGAGGACTAGAGAAAGCAATAGAAACAAGAGACAACAAAAGAGTGGACTGAAGGATTGTAGCCTTCATGGTGAACGAGTGAACGCAGCGAATACTGCAGAGGATAGTAAAGAGTGAAAGAATGGATTGGAAGAATGAAGCTGAAGTCGTGGGTCATGGTGGCTCTTGTATATAGACCGGCCGTTGGCGCTTCTACCCCCCCTTGCCCCCTTCATAGCTACATAAATAACCTTATTCGGAAGTGAATGTGGGTTCTTTTGCTCCCGAGTCTTCGATAGCGCCAGATTTGCGATTTTGCGTGAGTCCCGGCTAGCCCGGTGGCTGCTGATAAAGGCCCTGGTCCAGTGAGGGAGGATGAGCCCAGCCACGCACGGGATCGGTGTCCGAGGGGGCCTTTCGGGGAGAGGACAAGTTAAGGGAGAGAGAGGCTGATGTTGCGCAATCTAGGCACGAAACCACGTTCAAAGCTGGCCGCCTAGGCTGCCCAGCCTTGCTGAAGAGGCTGCCACTGGTGCGTTGTGCCCGAACGCGCTCGCATAGAGACACAGGTGATTCCACTATCGACTCGAGTCATTATTACTATCCTTAACCCTGCGTGAATAGACACAGTGCGCTTGGGTGGCCGTTCGCATTTCACATTGTCGCTGCTGGGTGTGTTGGTAATCACCTCGCTGGCAAACGCCATATTGTGCTATGAAAGTGCAGAGAATAAATTTAAATCGGATCGGGTCAGACGAGTATCAATAGTTACGATGAGACGCTTCGATTTCCTGTCTCGATGGTCCGGTTGTCAATCACACATGCAGCTCTGTACCCATGCGGACCGCGGAGGCCAAAGCTGCGCTGTGATCGACGTGACCCACAAGGCAAGGCGACATGGTTGGGCCAGTCGCTTGGAGATCGTCTTGAGAGGGAAAAGCCCTTGGCATCTGGCGTCCCCAGCTCATTTCCACCACCTGCCACCATCGATAAGTTCTGGGCACCGCACTCACTTTTAACTACTCTTCACTGCTCACGCTGACCTATCCGAATCCCCAGCCTTTGGTATGGCTTAAGGAATTACACCCGTTTTAGACACTGCGCTGCGCCGGTTATGCTTTCTTGTTCGAACATGGCCATATCCTGCGTTGCTTAGGAAGCCTATAGGAAGCCTACAGAAAGCCATCACCCCCGAACTCCTCCGCCTCCCACACTCCATCCATCACACCATCCACTCTAGCGTTAAAGGTTTTCCTGTCCGTGTTAAGACAGACTAAGGTGGGGAAGGGAGGGAAAATCTGCGCCATTCTAACTCTCCAGTACGATATCTGGCAAGCCGATCACCGCCACTGTCTTGGAAGGATCTACCTCGTCCTTGATATGATATTACGTCTGGTTTGCCGTAAATGCTCAGCAGATGACCCATAAAATAAATTTAAAATAGATGCCTCAAGTAATACCAGTCCACTAGTTTAATGGCTCAGTATTATTTCTTTATGAATATACAATTCCCTTTCATCGCCAAGTGCGTAGTAAATACCCTGTTAGCATGGAAAACGTCTCCAGAAAAGCTATTTCTCGAGCGTCAAACCAAGGCGGTGTATAGGTCTATGTCCGCAATGTCAGTGCTCCCAACCTCGCCGTCCCCGCCGTTCGCAGCAAGTGCTCACGGCCTCGACCGACTGGCCTTTGTTCTGAGTAGGAAGTATCCATTCCACTTACGCGGGTCGATCGCACCACAACCCATAGACGAGAGTAATTTTCGGGGCTCAGGAGCCTCGCACGACCTGGAGCCTCTTGACCAGAATCGGAGAATCCCTTTGGGACCATACGCGCAGCCCATTCAACAGATCAGCGGCTGCTAAGACGTAGTTCTGCTGAAGATGTTGCAATGCCCCTTTGCCGTTAGAAGCGCGTGCTGATCACGTACAGTCGTCTTGACATATCACTGCCTACTTGAGATGGGGTTCAGTTCAACGCGGGTATCAACTCAGACCGTTTGATTAACAGGACCAACACACATGCTCCTGCTTGGACGCGCAAAGATTCTGGATCTGGTGATTGCTGTGGCTGCATAATTGGCTTATATCTCTGAACCAGAGTTGGGTGTTATACATTAACCCTGCCGAAATACCGCCCGACAGACGGTCTAATAGACTAGTATTAATAGTTACTAAGGCTTCGTCTTACCCCCATGCTGGCAGAAGGATCTATTTCAAATGAAACGTCTAGCATAAAATATAAAGTAGCCATTTAACTTTAATAGATGCCTTTTATGTCTTTTATTCTATTAACAACCCAAGGAGGAAGAACGTTGGCTGAATAATGTAGACAGTTAGGTTCAATTCAGCTCCCATTGTGGTTTACACTTTTCTGACTCTGATATTCATCTCTACATTAAAAGAAGCACTCGGTGTCATGCAATCATAGACACCACATCAGTCCTCCCAACGCCAATTCACACCTGGCCTAAGCCCTCTCAGGCGCTCCTCTCTGTGAGCTTTACTCATCCTCGTCCTCATCCTCAGCCTCCTCTTCTCCCTCAATCTCCCCCTCTGCATCCTCTTCATCCCCCACATCTACCAAAGTCCCCTCAACAACACCACCCTCCGTCTCTAACCTCAGCCATTCCTCCCATTCTGGAAACATATCCTCATCACCCTCGCCGTCAACCGGCGGGACACCCAATAATCTCCCAACCTTGCCCTTACCGTCTTTCTCCAGGCCCTCCTTCCAGCTCTTAACAAGCGCAGGCGCCTTACTAGGCATATAAGTCTGCGCAAACAGCACCGCCTCCGCATTCCTGCCCGTTTTCGTCAAGAGCTCTATGCAGCCCTCGACGTCTCCAAGCTGCCACAACGCAGAGAAAGCAACGTTATTCGTAGTAGCGTCTTGCGCCAGCGCAGCGAGCGAACGCAAGCCCTCCTCGTCAGCCGTGGCGGAGAGAACGAGGAGCAGGGATCCGAGGTCTTTGGCGCGTTCGAAGCACTCGCGAGCGAGTTTGACGTCCCAGGCCGTGAGCGCGGCGTCGCCCACCGTCTTCCATTTGTGCTCCGCGTCCTGCTCGCGCGCCAGGCGCGTGGCTTCAGCGAGATCGCCGAGCGCGAGCGCGAGGTCGAATCGGTGTTCCGGGTCGGTGGCGACTTTAAGCGCGAGATCCTTGTAGCCCTGGCCTTCCAAGAAGCGCGCGATTTTGTTGTTCTGGTCTGCGGGGACAGATGGCAGGACTTCTTCTGCGGCTTCTAAGTCACCACGGAGGACGAGAGTCTGGTATTCGACGACTGCTAGGGAGAGAGCGAAGGAGACAACGTTGACATCCTTGTCTGCAACGTAGATCCGGGAGTCACGGGGCAAATAACCCAGAACGTAGTGCGGGGAGTCGAAATGGCTAATGGTGTATGTTTGATCGCCAACCAAGTAGTTCAAGCGATTAGTGCTGTTGGTGTAGACGAAGCAATCACCTACCCATTGTCCGGTACGGACGCTATATATTGAGTATATCAGAAGGCTTGTTTAGATTCTAAGGGAAGGGTTGCGCTCACCTCTCGTTGATATCGCAAACAACCTCGAAGGCAGATTCCGCGCCGTCTTCGTCGACTTCGCCAGACTGCAGCGCGGCCAAGTATGCTTCCCGAGAGTAGCGGAGCACATAGTAGGTCTCCTCACAGGCAAGAGTCACGAGTTCTCCAGATTCTGACCAGTAAACGGATTTTGGATCGACTTCGATTCTTCTAACGAGATTTCCAGTTTCCCTATGTATAGATTAGGCAAATTACGTTCAGAGAGTATGTTGACAATAAGAAACGTACCAGTCAAAAAGCCCAATACCACCTTGGCCTTTCACGCCCAAAAGAACACCGCCACTTAAGCCATCTGCAGAATACCCTACGTTCAAGACACTCCTCTCCTTAAAGGATCTAAAGGTCTTAACGCTAGTAGCGGACTCGCGAATCGCATAATCTATATGTCGTGATTAAAATCAGTATTTTGGTCAAAACCAGGGATGTGAATCTTCTCCGATCAGTAATCTACCAACCTTTGTCGTTCTCTTTCGACGCCCAGCAGAAATCCAGAGCAGATCCGAATGCCTGGTTTCGGAGAGCCAATGAAGTATAAATGATATATTCTCCATCTCCACAAACAGCGACAGAGCGACCGTTCGGCGAGTGAAGAAGTGATTGCGGATAGATCTCTGTTGAGCCGAGGTCCTTAGTTGAAAGAGTAAGGCGGTCTCCGTCTTTAAGACTTTTGTCGCCTCCTTTGATCACAGCAGTCAGAATCTCGGTATGCCGGGCCCATATCACCTTTCCGGAGCCGTCCATGGATACTGCTGGTTCCTCTCTCCCCATCTTAACCACGACGGCGCCATCGTCGAATCCAACCGCCACTCCGTTGTTCTTCTTTTGGTAGCTAACACACCATGCTCGCTCTAACCCATAGCTAAGAGATTGCTCCAATCGGTAGGTATTAGCATGCCATAGTTTGACTGTACCGTCCTCGGATCCTGAAATGATAACTGGTAACTCGGGATGATAGCAGGCAAATGACACATTACTAGTGTGTCCTTCCAGTGTCGCTATTAGCGCCTAAGATATCCAGTCAAATCGCGATCTAATATAAACGAGAGCAGAGAACAGTATTGGCGCCAACAAAAACTAACGGTAAAGGAGAGAAAGATATTAGAAAGTGAATGCATGGGCTATTGCATTTCTACCTCTCTGAATTTGAGGTTTGTTACCAAAAAAAAGGAGTAGATGAATGAACCGCAGATGAACGAGTTCTAATAAAAATGGTATCCATACCTTCGTAGTATAATCCCAAACTTTCACGGTTCTGTCGTCACTTGTTGTAAGCAAATATGGTTTATCAGACTGAGGATAGTAATCGACATGGTTGACTCCTTTTGTTTCGTGGGCCTCAAGAGTGAAATTAGGCGTCGCACTACCCAAGCTCCATATCTTGACAGTCCGATCCAGACACGCGGAAGCAAAGGTATTGGGGTCCTTTGGGTTGATCGCAAGGCCCATAACGTAGTGCGAATGTCCTTCAAAAACTTGCACGCATTTCCATTGCTTGTCCCAATCCCAGAGCTTAATTGTCATATCATCGCTAGCGGTTAACACGAAAGGCTGGGTCGGGTGGATGACGATTGCACGGATGTAGTCCGGGTGAGCTTCGAATGAGGTAACCTTTTCACTAGTATTGTAGTTATAAACTCGCAATTGGAAATCATCCGAACCTTTAGAAGATACAAGTTAGTGAACTGCATTTGCTAACAAGCTAGTACTGGCACGGCCGTTGATGGTTTAGAACTAGGAAAGAAACCAGTCTTACCGCAGCAAATCCAATTTTTCCTTGCGATAAACCGGCCAGCTCTTACAGGAACGTCGGTGAGTTCGAAGGTTTTGACGATTGCCTGGGACTCATATGACCATATATAGACATGCCCTGCTTCCGTCAGCTTGTGTTCTCCAGTCTGCTTCCATACCGCATACCGCTATACAAAGTCGTGAGGATCCATGGCTCGGATGGATGGAAATCTGAGGTTGAGTCAGAGGAGGAGCTTGCCAAGTGCAGGTTGGGCTATTGTAAATACCAATTCCTATGATTATGTTAGTCCAAGGTGTTGCTAGAAATAATTAGGTGGAGGCTCACCTTTAACCCGCTCCGATCGCGCAAAGAGCTGCCTCTACACATCAAAACAAGAATTAGCCAGTGCATTCTACTTAAGAGGATTGGCCAGCTCGGCCATTGTCGCACCTTTACGTCTAAGCGCATCTTCGGTCACAATGTGTGGTGTGGAGGGGCGTTTTTGAAGACGTGGCTTGAATCAGCCAGTCCAAGTTCGGTGGAAACGGTATGGGCGTGCTCAATGCAGGCGAGGATACAGATAGACACTAAGGCGATTCAAGGAGGTTCAAAAGCTTATGCTGGCGTGGTGACACTTTTTCGAATTATTTCAACGCGCAATAGTCCCGAGGTTGCTGGTGTTCTGTGCTCGCCAAGCCGTGCCAGGGTCTTGTAACACCTGGTCAGTTTCCACACCAGGTTTATATCAGAAACCCAAGCTCTTAATATTCTAGGGCTAATCATCAACGCCCTACTAATTAATTGCTTTGCCCCCGAAATATAAAATTCGAAATATCTCTTTTTCTGCTGACTAAATAACCAAACACTGCAACAACCCAGCACTCTGACCTCAAGGCGGGGAGGTTACCATTCCTTTAACCTTCCTGCCTCTAAACTTCTTATATATTTATACTTTATCACTCATACTTTGACATAAGCACAAATACGACTGAACGCAGGTTAGAAGAACCTAAAAATACTGCTTAAGTCACCTGGCATCTTACCCTCCTACACGCGACGGACTTGGGAAAATGGACCAGGTCCTTAAACCTTTCATCGCAGCATTCAGCAAGTCTCAGGACGTTTTTGACACAGCAGATACCTATTTAGTGATGTTAACAAATCTAGAGAGAATGTATTACAGAGCCGCAACATTTTCTCTGACGAAGAACTCATAGGTGATCTCATTAAAATTGACAATATCGTCGGAGCGTTAACTAATGAATAGCGAGCCGAGGTTTCAGGAAGCCGGGAGAGCTTCCGGGTCTATGATGATGAGTTGATCAGGAAAGCTGGCATACTTCGTGAGCTAACAAGAGTCTGGAGATGAGCAATGGATTTTCATGGTATATCAATCACAATTCTTCCTCGCAACTATCCAAGGTTACTATCACTCGAGCCTTCAGAAATGCTGTGCGAAATACACAACATTGATATCAAAATACCTAGCGAATTCGCTCTTTACGCTGGAAATGAAAATCACGTCTCCGAAGGAATAGCGGATTTTCGGGGTAAAATCTATATTCGCGACCACCTCGGCGCTATGGACTATGCTCTAAACGAGTTGAAGAGACATTGGAAAGAAAAGGATCGTATGGTTTTCTGGGTTGATGGATCTGCTCCAAAGGAGGACATCGCGGGTATTGGAGTCGTTTATAAAGAATATCCGGTGACCACTCCGCAAAGTGGATCATGAACGGTTTCCATATAACCCGAAGAATGAAGTCGGACGCCGCTGAAACCTTAGCTATCATGCAAGCGATGACGATTGTTTATGAGAGGATCCAATACGACAACGCATGTACAATACTCTCAATCGTGGTCATATACTCTGACTCACAAAATGCACTTACTGAGGTGCTAAACTTCCAGCCAGAAAATAAATTCAGACTCCGACCAGAGATCAAAGGCGCAGTTTAGCAAGCGCATGCCTCAAAACTTCTTGGTATACAAATACAACCTCACTGGTTGCCCAGTCACAGGCGTATACCTAGCAATTATCCCGCTAATGCTGTTGCGAAGCGAGCCAGGAGATAACTATCACAGATTTTATGTGTCTATGAGGTGTACCTTGATAATACCAAACTACCAGCATTGCGCTTACAAACAGAAACAATGGTCAATCAAAGATGATAAGCACGTTCGAATAGCTGTCATATAGAAAATTGATTATGTACAAGACTATCACAAGAAAACCTTCCCATCTCAATGCTATCCACAAATCTTAACAGCTCGTAACAAAATAAACCCATCAGCAGCCCTTCAATCGATAACTACGCGGTTATCGAAGCATCGTGGCCCGCTCTCGAAAATGGCTGTTGGAAATCCTGATAGAATCCCCGTCACAGCACCAAGGCCCATTCGGGTGAGTAGTAAGTGGGCACGAAGCCCCTAGACCAATGCCCCTTGCACCACT
>Ga0307515_10007574_pt1 | contig 21432 bp, 25 predicted proteins | sample 17_EM_MG_FD_194513 | JGI IMG/M metagenome (GOLD analysis project Ga0307515, IMG submission 194513) | Populus trichocarpa ectomycorrhiza microbial communities from riparian zone in the Pacific Northwest, United States - 17_EM | ecosystem: Host-associated > Plants > Roots > Unclassified | place...
GTCATTGGGGGGAGCAACGAATACACAAACGGCTTCTCCCCAACCGTTCATTAAGAAGCTGATATCGAATACGACATCAACACAGTGAGGAGATGATGATGTCGGGTCAAGCCACAGACCGCGCAACAACCCCGGCTCTGCGCCAATCAAAAGATGAGAGGTGAAAATCTTAAAGGGTGGAAAGGACTCTCACAGCGTGGAACCTGACCCCCAATTATCTTCAAAGCGTCTAACAAGTCCTGTCTCGCCCTCTCGAAATCCTCGTAGTCGAGCGCCGAAATCGCATAGCGGCAATGTTTCTGCGCTTGTGAAATTTGCTTAGGGGTCAATTGAGGGGGAGGGACGGGTGCCGCTGGCGGCGGCGGCGGCGGCATGATATTCCTGACGGCCTGAGGTGGTGGCTGCTGTATTGGGATGGGAGTGGAAATTTGTTGTTGTGATTGAATAGGCGGTTGCGGGGGGGTGTTGACTGCATGATCTATGGGTGGCGCTGTGTAGGTCTCAATGTGAGCAGGCACATCTCCCGGAGGTAGAATCGATCCGGGCTCGGGGGGATGGGAAGGCAGTTGTGTAGGAGGTTTTGTATGGGGGGCTCCGAATAAAGATTCCTCGGGGGTAGCAGGTTGTTCCGGAAGTCCTTCTAGCTCGCCGCTCACCGTTGGCTGACGTGGGTCGTGGTCGCTGGGCGGGGGGCCAACAGACAAATCAAACGTGCGATGATCAGCTGCACCCTGGGTAGCGACTGTCCTCCAGTTTCCAGAACTCCATTGATCGGAATCAAACCTAGGGGATGACCCAGGCAAGCCCCTGGTAGGATTCGTGGGGATGGATTGTTCGGGAGATGCGGCCTCGATTGTGATGTCGGATACGGGACTATCTTGTTCTGTTTGGTTGGCGGGTCCAGCGGCAGGTTTCCGTCCTTCGCGGAACGCCTTCGCGATGTCTGCTGCTTTCCACTTTGCATACCGGATTTTGTCATCAATCTAGGTGAGGGTCTGTCAACCAGGTGACGTCATGGAACGGACACGCAAGGAATGACATACGGAATCGGAGACGTTGGCTTTATCGAAAACTTGCAAAAGCTCTAGCAGATTTGCGGCCACGAGGAACTTTTTTGCTGTTCCACGAGTGGCCTTTCCGGCGCGGTCCTCTGAGTCCGTCGCTCCGAAGACCTTCAAGGCGAAGTTCTCAACGTACGCCGCAGCGACGACGTCATTGTCGATGGCGTCGTTGAGACCAATCTCTTTCTTCATCTTCTCGAGGACGGTGAGCAACGGGGAGAGATAACCCCTCGCGGCCGGGTCTTTCACTCTAGCGGCAATCCCGACCTGGGCTGCATGATACAAGGCTAAAGGGGGAGGCTCGGATCAATCCTTTGCTCGACGTAGAGTTCTGTGAACTCGCACCCCAATACGCCACAATCGGCTCCTGCGACTTGAGCTCGTCTGCTCTTTGTAGAAATCCCAGTATGGATTTGAGTTCCGGTGGGACTGGGGGTAGACCAAGATTCTTCAAGGGTTGAGCGGACATCAGGCAGAAAGATAAGGCCTGGGAGGTGGTGGTCGCGATTTAAGTACTAAGCTGCGCGATTAGATCGAGGTTGGGTCTGCGGAACCGATAACCTTACACGGACGCGAACACATGGTACACGATTGTCTGTGGCCTGAGATCCCTCCATTCTTGGGCGATTCACTTTCCGGATGTGATCGAACAAAGATACTCTAATGCACGGCCCACACTAATAATACACACACTTCCCCTCCCGTACCACGAGCATCAGTCCCTGGGGCTGTGGTGGAACTGCGGAGAGCATCAATCGGTCGATTCTGGGAGGTGCTGTGAAGCAAGCTTACGATGTCACGCAACTGCGCTTGGGCATCGTTGAATTGCTTCTCCAGGAATTTATTCTACAGTGAGCGGTTAACGAGATGTCATGTTCAGGCATTGCCGAGGAGTACTCGCCTTCTTGTTAAGGTTGTTGATGTCGTCGCTCAACTCCTTTTGCTGGCGCTTCAGATCCGCCTCCATAGTCGCTCGCGGGACCATCACGAACCTGCAGCAGGGCAAGTCAGCATAAGTACAAGGGACACCTAAACATCCTCGGGACGCTCACATCTTGCCAACTCCCTTGTACATGTTCACATCCTTATCGATCGAATTGATTTCATCGATGGTTAACTGGAGGATCCGCCTCTCGCGTTCCTTAGTGGCCGTTTGTTGTCTTGAGATGTTCAAGGATCGTTGAGATTGGATCGCGGTTTGTTGGATTTGGACCAGGATCTTTGGGTTTAGGTCGTTTCGGAGGATCGTAAAAGGGTTTATAGGTGACAACGAACCTTTCTCAGTGTGTCGTCAGATAATGTGGACATGGTCGGCGGAGGGGGCGGATGGGTCGTATTCCGATCATTTTTTTCAAACCGCTTCCCTTTTGACATCCACCATCCCCCTCTGCCCGCCCACCCAAGGGCTTCCGCTGAGATGCTCGCTGGTGGTTGTTTGCTTCTCCGATCCACTGCAGCTCTATCTTTTTTTTTTTTGGCTACAACTCTCTCCGCCGAAGTGTTGGTGTACCCTACTGCGCATGTGATCGCCTCGCGGGGAACCGCCATTTCCGTGATCTGCGACAGTCGCACTCGTTCTCCCTACTGGTTATCAGACCAGTCTACACTCGGTTTTGTGCCCTTTCTTCACGATGGACATCTGCTGCTCCGATTTAAACGGCCGCGTACAAATTTGTCTAGATACCGCAACTGCTTACGCGGCATCTGCTTCCAGCGTGCGTCATTATCCATCGACTGTGAGGATTTCTTTCATATTGTGCGCATAGCTCCCTTGCAGGTCACCAGTGGGCCAAGCCTACATTGCAGTGGCTGAACGACGAGCTCGCGATATCAGACGAACGGTTCTGAGTATCCAATTTGTCTCTCGGTCAAGACCACTTGAATTTGGGTCCGATACCCATGCTTCGTGGGGGTTGGGGGACGTTTGGCCTGGTTCGCAACTCAGTGAGGTAAGATTAGGGTCATAGGAGGGATCGACTCTTGCCTCGATCGTAGGTGGTAGGGTCCACTTGAAAGTGCGGAATAATCCTTATTTTATCCACCCAATGTACGCGAACGCATGTTCTCGAATAACAACTGAGAAACCGACTTGACCACGTCTCCGGCGCTTCGCGTGTGAGATTGGGAAGTAAGGCTACGTGGCGGACAAACAGAGACAAACACGGCGGCTTTGGCATAAATTCGTCTGCCAGCGAACTTCAGAGTTTCAAGCTTATTTCCTTCAATCCCCTCCTCGTCCCATCCATCCCCGTCTTTGGTCCTTCGTCAACAATGCGAAGCGTAGCGCTTTCTGCTGGCCTTCTCGCCCTCGCCCTCGTGGTCGCCGCCGGCGAGCAGAAGCCAATCTTCGAGGTAATGACGCCCCGTTATGACGTTGTTCGCTGCTCGTTATCGCTAACATACGTTCCTAACAGTCCACCTCCGTCAAAGCCCCATTCCTTGAGCAATTCACCAGCGACTGGCTATCACGCTGGACACCCTCGGAAGCCACCAAGAAGACCCCTGTGGGTACTGAGACATTTAGTTATGTCGGTGAATGGAAGGTCGAGGAGCCCGCCACCCCAATCATCGAGGGCGATACGGGTCTGGTTGCTAAGAGCAAGGCTGCCCATCACGCCATCTCTGCCCCACTGAAAGCCCCTCTCGACTTCAAGACCAAGCCTTTGGTTGTTCAGTACGAAGTAAAATACCAGAAGGGTGGAAACTGTGGTGGTGGCTACATCAAGCTCCTCGAGGACGGCTTCCAGTCGAGCCCCAGGGAGTTCTCCGATAAGACTCCCTGGGTCGTCATGTTCGGCCCTGATCTCACTTGTCCTGGAACCAAGGTAGGCATCAAGTGAGCCTTACACGTGTCACTCCACATACTAATCTATCCACCAAGGTTCACTTCATCTTCCGTCACAAGAACCCCATCACTGGTGAATACGAGGAGAAGCACCTTACTGGAGGCCCCGTGCCCTCTATTGAGAAGGCCACCAAGTTGTACACTCTGGTGATCAAGTACGTGTCTTTTACTCATATCTTTATAATCAATGTGTTGACGCCTATGTTTAGTCCAGACAACACATACTCCGTCACCATCGACAACGGCAAGCCTGAAACTGGTAGCTTGCTTACCGACTTCCAGCCACCTGTCAACCCACCCAAGGAGATCGACGATCCTGAAGATCAGAAGCCTGCCGACTGGGTTGACATCAAGCGGATCCCTGACCCCACCGCAACCAAGGTACTTGCCAATCGCAACGTGGCAACTCTTTGTAGTCTAACCTCCTATATAGCCTAGCGATTGGGACGAAGACGCTCCTTATGAAATTGTCGACGAGGATGCCGTCAAGCCTGAGGGCTGGCTCGATGATGAACCTCTGACTATCCCTGACCCCGACTCCGAGAAACCTGAGGAGTGGGATGATGAGGAGGATGGCGACTGGATTGCCCCAACCGTTTCCAACCCCAAGTGCGCTGATGCTCCTGGGTGTGGTGAGTGGAAGCAACCATTGAAAGTCAATCCTGCCTACAAGGGCAAGTGGTTCGCTCCGATGATCGACAACCCCGAATACAAGGGAGAGTGGGCCCCACGAAAGATCCCCAACCCTGGTTACTTCGAGGATAACAGCCCCGTCAAGAGCCTCGAGAAGATTGTAAGGCGTTTTGTTCGTTGCTATTCCCTTCTCTCACTCAATGATACCATACAGGGTGGTGTTGGTATCGAGCTCTGGACCATGACTGAGGACATCTTGTTCGACAACATGTACATCGGCCACTCACCCGAGGATGCCAAGAAACTCGCTGAGCAGACGTTCGAGGTCAAGAAGAAGATCGAGGAGGAGGCTCAGAAGGCTGAGGACAAGGCCGAGGCTGAGGAAGCCGGAGACATCCAGACGGTCTTCAAGGATGACCCCGTCGGTTTCATCCGCGAGAAGGTCTTCGAGTTCGTTGAACTCGCTAAGGTCAATCCCGTCTTCGCTGCCCAGGCCAAGCCAGAGGTCGCCGCTGGTCTCGGACTCGTTGCTTTATTCTTCATCGGTGCCCTCTATAGCCTCGTCTTCGGTGGATCCCCACCAAAACCAGTTGCTGTGAGTTTAAATTTCGTTCGTCATCGTTACCAAGTGCAAATGCTTATTGTTCCCCTTTCACTAGCCATCCAAGAAGACCGATACTCCCACATCCGACGACAAAACAAAAACTGAGACCGCTCCCGTCTCAAAGGCTGGCGAGGACAAGGCGACTAAGGAGACTAACACTCCTTTGAAGAAGCGAAAGTAAATTCTTTACTGATATTGATAGTTATAGTACGATGCGTTTGGGGTTTGGTTCATACTCTGCCTATATAATACACATGAGCCCAAAATGCCTGCGTGCGTGACCCCGGGTGACGAGAAGCCGTGGACGCTGAACAGTGCCCTCAAAGCAGGAGGGGGGGAAACTGTGATTATGCCAAAACCTCGTAAGTAAGGAAAAAGTACTGAGTGCTGAGCGGGCGTGTTTGTAAGATGACAATACTGGTATGGCGGTTCGTCTAGAGCAGGTTTATTTAAGGGCAATGCACTCTAACAGGTCCGTTTCACAACACGATCGCTAAGCGCATATAATGCGTTTTTGGCGTCACTGTCTGGCAGATGCAATAAGAGTTCTTTGGCCTTGTCAGCGTGGGCTTGTGCGAGCTCTCGCGTTCGCTCCACACCAGAGGAACGTCGAACGTAATCACGGGCCTGGAGAAATTGGACGTCAATTCACAGTTCCGTCGATACATCCCACGAAAGCAGCGCAAAAATCAACGGACCACTTCCACATCTCCAGGTTCCTTGAACTTGCGTTCGATGAGAGGGCCGAGCTCTGGATGTTCCTCCCAGGCAAACAGAGCCGGACCGGTCGCGAGACCAAGTTGTAAATCGGCACCACCGGGCTTGCCCATCGTGCTTTCTGCGGATTCGTAATCCAGAATGTCGTCCACGAGCTGGACGAAACGCGGGAGGGTTCAGTCAAAGTTCGGGTAAGATACTTTGAGGGTTTACCTGGAAGGCAATCCCAAGATTACGGCCGTAAGCATACGCGACCTCCTTCCAAATCTCGCCCTCCCTGCAGCCACCCAGAACGACGGCGGCCCTGGCACCCTTCGCCATGAGACTAGCCGTCTTCAAATAGGTTTTCCGCAGATAGATGTTCCAGTTCTCCTTTCCAAGGGCGGGTCGAACCTGCTCAGATTCGTCCCTCCCATGAACAGCCTTCATCTGCAAAATCTCACCCTCGACCAAATTCGCGATCACGCTCGAAATGAGCTCAACGACCTCCATAGAATCCAACCGAGACAACGCCGCGCTGGCCCTTCCCAACAAGAAATCCCCACCCAAAATCGAAAACTTGTTCCCGAACGCGGCAGGAGCGGATGGTGCGCCTCTTCGGAGAGGTGATTCGTCAATGACGTCATCGTGCAGGAGGGACGCGACGTGTATCATCTCGACTATCTGAGCGAGACGCATTTGGGTGGGTAGGATTGAGAGGGATGAGGCGACTTGGCGGGGTTCGACGGGTGAGAGGAGTTCGGGAGGTGGGATCGGAAGGATCGAGGTGGGCCGGGACGATCGTAGGGCGAAAACGGACTCAAACGAAGCGGTATGATCTGGCATATTGGGGTTCCAGTCGTTTAACACGTCAGGACGCGTCAGAGGGCGATCGAGCTCATCCGCTCGACCCCCGACCCCTTCGCAATCCGCAGCCCACGATTTAAGTCGCCAGTCGTGTCCGAGCCCATTCGCTGCTTGCGACCAAAGCAACACGAGCAACGGCCTGAGCTGTTTCGACGGATGCAGAAAGTAGTACCTCGCAATCTCCGTCAAACCCGGATGCGATGAACCCAAAAGGGTCATCAACGACTCTCGCAGTTGCGCGATTTGCGGTGCGAGCATTTTGAACGGGTCTGTGTGGGAAGGAACGGGTGTGGATTTCCGTGGTGTCGTTGGAGCATTTTGGGAGGAGGGGGAGGGAAGGGGAGACCGGGAGACTACGTTCACCTGCGCAGCGGCTGCCGGAGTGTAGTGACGCTGGCAAACTTTACGAGGGGGTAAAATGAGCGAAACGCGGGTACGTGACCGCGGTACAGTAGATGACCAGCGTCGCATTGAAACCGCAGTCGGTCCCCGAGCGTCGAGGACAAGAGGGGCCAAGACTGGAAAGTATCAGAGGGTGCTGGTGAGTAAGGTACGCCTGGCGTCAATGAAATCCCGTTGTATTGCCGGTTAGGCGCACAGCTGGTGTCATCGACCCAACAAAAAAAGTATCGCGCTCAGAAACGGGTTCGAACAGCGTATGATTACAAGTTTGGATAAAAAATTTAACGTGGCTTCGGTCCACGAGGTCCCACCGGTGGTCGTGCGTTAGGATTCATAGGCGGAAGCTGAGCGACCCTTGTGGTCAGCCTTCCTTTTAACCGGTTTACGGGCTTCTCAAGGTGATAGACAAGTTCCTTGGCCTAAGCAGCTTGATGTCAGTACAAGCCACATGAGAGGGAGAAACAACACACCGAGATCCTCAACCTATCCCAGTCGACCGATTCCTTCGCGTTGAGTGCTACCAACATGACTGGGTCCCCTCCATCTGACACGGGCTCCTTGTTAGCACCGCCGTTGTCTTTCAGCGGAAGAACAGGGAGGACAATTATGCGACCAATCTGGAATGGCGGTAGTTATTTTAGCTCTGACGCAGCCGAACAACTTGCACAAACCTCGCTATCGACCATCCCTATCCCATGCTGCTTCGTCTCCTGCCATACTTCGCCACTGACCCCTACAAACACTCGGATCTCATCCTTCGGTTTCGACAAGTCGGATGCGTAAGACACCAATTGCCCCTCGGGAGTAAATAACACGGCGGTGTGCAACTCCGGCAGAGACAGGACTTGCTGGAGAAGGTTGTGCAGTGAAGACAGTAATAACATCTAGCACGCCTCGGGAGAACCCGAAGAATGCAATCCCTGATCTTCCATGGCTTTATGCTTCTCCGTTTTCGACGATCTGCGTGATCCGGCAATGCTCTACGTATTTTAGTCTGTGCGGAGCAGTTTACCGAGCAAGAGCGGGGGAAATCAAGTATCGAACACGATAACTTATACTACGATAGTTTACCAGAGAGGCCAGTGTAGGTCTACGTCCGTAATAGCAGCGCGGACCGCTTGCATTAAGCACACTCACGGATGTGTTTGGAAAGTTCAATAAACTTGCAGGAATCACGACCGGCTCTACTTGGCAACGATAAGCGGAAGCTCGTCATCGAGGTAGTCGGTTTAATCTTACCTGGTAGGGGGGTTGTCCATAGGTCGGAGCGGGACCGGAGGGTGGTGGCACTCCATACCCTCCAGACATTGGAGGCCCAGGCATTGGGGGGTATCCACCCTGTCCAGGAATTGAAGAGGGTGCTTGAAGTGCCGCCAACAGGTTGGGTGGGAGCCCGGGGTAACCCGATGGCGGTCCGCCTTGAACGGATTGCTGTTGCGATTGTGGTGGGTACTGCGAAGGGATTCCAGGATAAGGACCAGGAGACTGTTGATAATACTGAGGTCCCTGTGGCGGTTGAGGCGTCGTAGCCGTCGGCGGCTGCGGGGTTCCACCAGTGCTCCCATGTTGTTTGAGAGCTGCGAGGAGTTGCTGTACTTTACGAGCTTTCTCGAGTCGATCGTCAACCGCCTATATCATCGCTCGGTCAGAATCAAATGGGCCAAACCATGAATTGGGCCGCACTCACAGGGGGGGCAAGCACAGGCGGTGCAGGAGGGGGTGGAGCAGGCTGCGAGTACGATGGCGTAACAGACTGAGGTGGTGCTGTGTACGTAGTGTGCGGCGGAGGAGGTGGGGGAAGTGGGTTAGGACCGTAGTCAGGAGGGGGTCGTGCATGTCCGTAGTCATGGTTTTGTCCGTGTCCCCCGCGTCCCCTTCCTCTCCCCTCGAAACGATTGCCACGAGTAGGTGGCCCGCCTCTGCTATGTTCTCCCTCGTAGCCGCTGCCACGTCTTTCTCGTCCGTATTCGTCGGCATCCGGTCTCCTGTCCCATTCGTCGTGGGGGGGAGGACCGCCGAAACCGCGGCCACCTCTGCCTCGCCCTCGTCCGCGTCCCCTTCGTCCACCTCTGTCCTCCCATTCTGGGCGGTGGACATTTCGATCCTCTCTCATACCCCTTTTAGAGGCGCGAGTGAGTTGGATGTACACGCCATCGCATATGGGCTCACCTTTGATCCCGCGGCTGCTCCTCTGTGTCCCAAGCAAGCGCGATTTCCATGACGCCATCTTGTAGACCTTGGTGCCTCAACCTATCATACGCCTCTTCAGCAGCCTGCCAAAGTTTCAACGTTATAATTTCAAAGCAAGCAAGGGGACAATGTCTTACCCGCATATCGTAGAATTCAACAAGACGTTCATCGTTCCTCTCGCCGGGGGTGATAGACTTGACATCACCAAACTGTTGGAATTTGCGACGAACCTCGTTGTCATCGATGGGCTGACCGGAAGCGGAGTTTCTCAGAGATACTATCAAAGTGCCCTGGAGAGTCTAGTCGGTGTGAGATGCAAGGCGGGACGTAGGCGGGTCACTCCACCTGATTTCGGTCACGATCCGGTCCTTTATGGTCGTCTCGAGGGAGAGAGTAATGTACGTCAATCTGGGAAGAGCTCAACACATGATGAAAGGTGCTCGAACAGCTAAAACCTTACTGGCCGACCGCTGATCTCTGACCCTTGCAGGCGCTCCCGAGCCCTCTCGGCCGCTCGGATATCATTCTGCAAAACAGGGCTGAGTTCTCCCCTGCGCGCCGGAACGTGGTTGCAGACTCACGTATGTGACAAAGACCATGCCCCGGTTTGCGATAAGGTCGAAAAAGGTCTTGATGTCTCCATGCTCTTCAAACATTCGGCGTACATCATCACTGTGGGTTTCGTACTGTATGCGTTACGAAATCGCCGATCAGCATCACTGCGCAAAACGGTGTACCCCGTAAGGGAAACCAAAGACCGTGGATTGGCTTAGTTTCCCCAACGGGAATAGTTTCTGGGTGTGGGTTTACCTTGATGTTTCTGATGAACAGGGTTCGGCACGGGCGTTCACGGCCAATTCTCTCTTCAATGAGCGAGTCGTGGACCTTATCATCTCGACGCATTGGACGTTTTGGGGTTTGAGGATCACCAAATCCTCCTTGGGAATAGCTGGGTGCTTGATCTGAACGAGGGAGAAGAAACCATAGTGAGATTGGTGATGTAGAGGGGAAAGGGATGGGAAGGATGGGGTACAAAAAACAGGGAGCCACCAGAAAAAAAATCGAATGGCAATGAGGTGGCGAGCTCTCAGCATTTGTGCCTAAAACCTGACAAATCGTGGACAAATCATGTTCACAACGTCATTTGCGATTGAAAACCGCCCTCACGCGAAAGAGAGGAGAGCTCAAATGCCTTCTCAGCTGAATCTCATAGGAAATCCCCTGAGTATTGGTGGACCTGACGGAAGAGAAGGGGGACAACTGAATCCCTGCGAAACACAGTCTTGCGCCGAGACAGCAAAGAGCGAACCGATGCAACCGACAAAAACCTCAATCATGGCTTCAAAGCGTACCTTCGTAGGGTGGGTAATCCTGATAGGGACCGGGCTGTTCTGTAACGGGAGGATATGGACCAGGAGGGGGGTAATTCTGATAGTAAGGGTCTTGGGGGGGTGGCGGACCACCATATCCGTTGTAGTCGCCCTGCATGTTGCCTTGATCATAGGGACTGGGACCAGGGTCATTGTACGAAGGGTAGTTTGACGCTTGGTGACTCGGGCCACCTCCTCTACCGCGGTAACCGCCTCTTCCACGCGGACCACCCCTGTCACCGCCGAATCTGTGGGGTCTATCTGGGCCGCCGCCAGGAGGACCACCCCTGCGGGCAGGATTCTCGTAACCTCCGCCGTATGGGTGATGTCGATTCATAGACTCAGTAAAAAGCACTTATTGAAGAGGCGCGCGCGTGTGGTGAGGTGAAAAATACTCTGACAACGGAAAAAATGACCAATGACGAGGTTTTCACGGGTAGACGGGTGGGGGCGCTGGACTCAATGAGTTGAGGCTAACGCGAGAGCTGTCGTTGAAGTGCGAAACCCGGCTTTACTTCGGGAACGGTGAGCTGATGGAAAGAGAGACAGTCGTGGTCGGAGAACAAGGAAGGGGAGAAATTTGCGGCAGGTTGCGCGACGAGCTCCCAGAGAACCACGTGGCTCCCGTCCAGGTCCAGCACCGCCATAGCCACCCTCACTCTCTTCCACCGACTCGACTACGGATTCCAACCAAATGTCGAAACAACTCCAGTTCAAGCTCGTCCTCCTCGGTACGCACCCATCTCGTCATTTCTCGCTCAGTTTTTAACCCCGGAATTGCAGGAGAGTCCGCCGTCGGCAAGTCGAGGTGCTTTCCACTCTTCTCACATCCGTCCGCCACACCCGCACACGCAGAAACTCACCCGTCTTCAGTTTGGTCCTCAGATTCGTCAAGGATCAGTTTGATGATTACCGGGAAAGCACCATCGGAGGTGAGGATTGCTTGACTTTTCATGCCTGACCATCACCCACGAATATCGACGCACCACAGCCGCATTCCTGACCCAGACCGTGACGATTGATGACCAGACAACGGTCAAGTTTGAAATCTGGTAATTTCATTCCTCCAGGAATCCTTTCGAGACTTTTTTAATCATCGTCATGAACGTAGGGATACCGCTGGACAGGAGAGATACAAGGTAAGGGTGTCAGCCACAACTTATCCCGAAACTACAGCTTACGACCGCCCCTCCCTTGCAGTCGCTCGTATGTATTCCCCACAAACTTCTTGGCCAGGCTTCCTAAAATCATGCTCTAAGGCACCCATGTACTATCGAAACGCCAACTGTGCCGTAGTCGTGTATGACATCACACAGTCCGCCTCTCTCGAGAAGGCTCGATCGTGGGTCAGGGAACTCCAACGTCAAGCCGATCCCTCCATCGTCATTGCGTTGTGTGGCAACAAGACCGATCTGGAAGCTCGCCGCCAGGTCTCGCAGGAAGAGGCGAAGAAATACGCCGAAGAAGAGGGACTGATGTGGGGAGAGACCAGCGCAAAGTCTGGTGAAGGTGTTTCAGACATCTTCACTACCATCGGTCAGAATCTTTCCGAATACGTGCGGAGTGCTGTTGACGCTGATCATTGCAATAGCCAAGAAGTTGCCATTGTCTACCCCACAATCCAAGCCCGGTGCCAACCGTGGATCCGTCCCTGGCGCGCGGGGCGGTGTAGACCTCAACAGGAGACCTACCACCGCTGAGCAAACCGACGCTTGCAACTGCTAGACGCGTGTCGCCTCGCTCTTCATTTTCAACACGCCACAACAAATTTCGCATTCAAGATGTAGTTCCCTCTTTCCCTTGTGCCAACGTTCTGGTTGTCCTCCGGGTCTCGTCCACTTTGGTATCACTTTCACGCCTGTTGTAGATATGCTTGCGCGCTTTAATATATTTTATATGGACTTTCTCCACCACCCCCAAACTCCATTGCGACTGGTGGGTCCTTGGGATTTACCTTGCCGACCTTCAGCCACAGAAGCGCTTGCGCACGGGGCTGCGTTGGTTTGTGAACTCGTTGCGATGATAATTAGACTACATACTAATGAGAAAAGTAAGGAAGGAAGCAGAAGCGAAAGAATCACAGCCGAGCATAAAGCTCAGCGAGAAAAGCAAAGAGCCAACATAACTAAAGATGAGAAAGGAACGAAGTTAAAGGTCCTCGGAGTAATGTGTAACATAGGCGTGCCGCCTCAGCACGATAAGCTAGTACCCAAAAAAAACGAAGTTAAAGTAGAAGGGGGTGGACGAGAACCCGCTACTTGCGGGTTGCCTACACCATCTCCTGTTGAACGATCTCCCTACTCTTCGCTCGCAGAAATTCCGGGCTCAGCCCCATCACGTTGACTAGATTCCCCTCAATGTATCCCATAGTATGCGGGACGTCCACAAACATGTACGGTTTGTTCTGGAACCCGAGCATTTGTTCCAGAATATTGAACCACTTTACCCTCTTCGAGAAGTTAATCAAGCTCGAAGTCGCGAGGCCTCGATTATTCGAAGGCACGATATCCGGATACCTGCCGTTGATCTGTGCGATCTCAGTGAGCCACATTCCGATGTAAGGCACACAAGGGCCCTGGCAGGCCCGAATGGCGGCCCTGTAGTTGGCGAATCGGTTTGCCGGGTTACTAAAGGTCAAAAGATTGTCGAGGACTGCAGCTTGAGTTGCATGAGCCCAGGTCTGGTCCAGGTGCGAGATGACGTGGCTTGAGAGAGCGTTGATAATGGCGTGCATCGACGAAATGTTGTTGATCACCCTGCATTTCTGTTGACGAATCGTCCGTTAACGCCGGGAGGTGCATCCCAACGGAAACAACGACAAACCTCAGCACAAGTTATCCAAAAGTCGACCATCTCCGCCCTCTTCGTCACATGGTGAAGATTCAGGATACTCATCTTCACCCAAGATGCCAGTTTATCATGGGTTGACATAAAGTCATGCAACAGACCCCCTGCACGCCCCCACTCCCAACACTCCTGGACCCGTATCTTGGCGTATACCCTGTGCTCAATCAGAGTCAACTGTTGAGCGACCTCCTGGGCGTTCATCTTCGCAAGTTCAGTTACTGGGAGCTTTGGCTGCTTCCGTCGCTTCGGGGCGTGCGCGGGCGTAAGAGGTGTGAGAGGAGCAAGAGGAACAAAGCTCTAAAGTGATGTCAGAAATGTATACAGGGCAAGGACAATCATCACACTTGCCAATCGTTCGATCGCCTCGATGATCAACTTAGCCGGAATTGCTAACGGATGCGGGTCAACGATTGCCTGGAGGAATCCCTGTAGCCGGTGGACGATATGGGGATCTTCCCTGATCATGTTGTGATCCTCAAGCCACATGGTGAAAAGGGTCAGCACGCGTTGTTGAGTCGACCTTTGTTTCTTCTCCTTCCACTCCTCGAACTCGTCTTCGGACAAATGTACGGGTGGTGCCATCTTAAACCGCCCCACAAGCTGATCAAAAACCGTATCCGCTGTCGTAAATGACTTGAAAGTGGTGAGGAAGGTATGCCGGAACTTGATCTCCTGGGAGGATTCTGTGGTAAGAACAGTTAGACCTTGGTCAAAAGGAGTAGATGGTAGAGCAAACGCACTCAGGTAATCCAGTGTCAAGCGTTCCACCAAAGCAGGTAGAGTTCCGGCTTTGACTGTACCATCATAATCAAGGTAGATGTCGTCATCTTCGTATGTTGGCCTGAGAAACCAAGTGGATGCGGTCCTGTTTTTCTTGCCAGTCCAGCCTGAGGCTGACGGAAAAGTGGCGGATGGCAGAGGTGGTATGGTCTCCTTGATCGGCGTCTTTACCCGTCCCGTCCTTAGGGCGGGTGACTGCAAGGCAACTCTGTGGAAGGCATCAAATGACTCGGTCACGACGGGACTCTTGGAGAAGCTCTCAATCTCCGTCACGTTGTTCGATTCGATGAGCGTCGAAAGGCGAGAGAGGTGTGACCTGTCGTCCAATAGCATCGGCCGCCTGCGCAGGTGCCTAGATCCCGGTGTTGTGGGGAGAGTTTCGGAACGACTGCGGTGGTGGTGGGAATCTCCAGGGGAGTCGCTGTTGATCGGGACGGAAAACGGTCTGGGAGAGACTGGTATTGGGGAGTGGGCTGAGCCGAATAATTTTCTCGCTGTTGGAACAGGGAGTGGGGTAGTTGGTGATGGAGGAACCTTCGGGCTACAGTCTGGGGAAGGCCACGCGGTAGCAGTCGTCTCCGAAGAAGCGGAAACGGTAAGTTGGCTTTCGCGGTCTGGGCCGCTTGGTTCATCGTATGGTTCGACGACGGTCGGGACCGGTGATGGCGGGGGCTGTAAATCCTGACCAGATTCGTATGCAGTGACCCTAATAGTGATGACAAATTCGTACCTTCTTCCCAACTGCTGGTAACCAGCTGTCTCTCTTGGAGAAGGACAGTCGCGAGTGAGGAGAAGCGAGATCATACGCTTCCAAAGATCTCGCGGAAGCTGGAGTAGGAGCGAAGATGATCTCATATTCGTAGGATCTTGAAGAAACGGGCACGCAGAGGAGTCTTTCCGCGACAGAGTCCACTAGCGGCTCAACAAAAGCACTTCGTTGAAGGGTCAGAATCCCATAGAAAATACTGGAATGTATGGCTGTGCTCACCTGGAGATCCACCCCACTTTGTCCTCACCGGGTATCATAGCGGCCCACCAACCAGTATCCTCCTGGGCAATGATCTCCAAAATTTCATTTCGGTTAAACGACAGGTGAGTGGGGTCGTCCGCGAGGTAGTCGTGCCAACACAGCGCGTAGCAAATCCTGTAGCCCTGGCCGCCTGCGGACGTTCTTGAAGAACCTGCGGAAAATCCGGAACTGTGTGGCGAAGCGGATTCTGGGGCGTTGAACGGCTGGACCTGGAGGTGATAGGGAGAGGCGTTGATGGAGAGACGGAGGGAACTACGCAGCCTGGCGTTTCCCTTCATTGTTTTGGCCAGAGCCCGGCTTGAAACGGCGGGAAGAATGCTTGCCAGCAGCAGACGAGGGGAAACGTTCGGTTAAGCCGTCTTTATGTTGTACGTCGTCGGTCGCCAATGACCCGGAAGCGAAGGAAGCCGAGGCTCGAAAACGATCGAGTTGGCTTCCGCATCTGATTTCTGCAGTGCATGGCATCATCCAGAGACTGTAACGAAGTGGGATACCTCTCGGGTTGTTGCAGTGGATGTAAAATCGAAAAGGAACAGTTGTTGGAGAATTCGTGATTGGTGTTCGGTCTTGCTTCAATGGCTAATGGGATGATGAATATCATGATCAGTTTCCACACTCCCGAGTCTTGCAAGGCTGGGAAGTGGGGCCGGCTCACGCCCCCACCGTGACATCAGATCGTCGCCTAGGTGTCATAGAGGACGAAACTTGCATGGGGAGCACCCAAGTATTTATTTCTGTGAAACAGACCCACTGCAGGAGACTGACCGCACACGCTCGATCGGATGGACCACGAAGCGATCAGGAATGATATCAGGCTGGGGAATCACCAACACGGCCATTTGATATGAGCAACTCAGCAAGAATCACCTGGAACCCGACAAAGGCCAAGGTGAGCTATTCTACCACATGCGCTTCCCCCATCCGAGCCTTGACGTGATACGCAGGTGCAAACACGGTACTTGGTCACTCTTTTCCGCAGCGAAGTGCCACCCCACCGACGATTCTTCTGACCAGTCTGTCTATCCAACGTCTCCGAACACTGCAGGAGAAAAAGGAAGCACAAGCGAAGAGCGCCAGGCGAGATATCGCAACGCTGTTGGAGCGAGGGAAGCTCGAGACAGCGAGAGTCAAGGTCGAGAACAGTTGAGAGCATAGTCCCATCGGTTACCCTCGGAAACAGCACACTGATCGCCCGGTGAACAGTAATCAATGAGGACATCTACATCGAATTACTTGAGCTCCTTGAGCTGCACTGTGAACTAATCATCGCTAGATTCGGTCTCTTGGATCAACAGTGAGGCGTCTCAGATTCTGCGCGAGCATCGCAACTCTGTCCCTGATTCCACTGAACAGGAAGGATCCTGATCCCCGCGTTCTGGAAAGCGTCTGTAGCGTCATACACGCCGCGCCACGGACAGAAATGAAAGGTTTGCGGATCCCCGAAAAACTCCGCCGTTCACATTCATAACCCGTGTATCTGATCCTCAGAGCTGAATGTGTTGAGGGAGCTGCTGATGCACAAGTACGGTCGGGAGTTCTCCTTGGGGGTGATGGAAAATCGAGACAATTGTGTCAGTGAAAGGGTGAGGATTACTTGACCCTGACCGAGATCTTACGTGAAGGTGATTGATTCCGGCAAAGGTCATGAAGAAACTCGCGTTGTCCACGCCCTCATCTGAGCTGGTAGACGCGTACCTATTCGAAATTGCCAAGGGGTACGGAGTTAACTGGAGCCCTCCGACACCCCTTGCGAAGGAGGGGGGGAGCGGCGCTGAGCCCAAAGAGGCTGAAAGGGATCCGAAGGTGCCTCAGCTTAACTCGCGCCCTTTCATATTTGAATCTACGCTAACATGATCAACCAAAGGTCGCCGAGAGGAAGGAAAAAGAAGAGGTGCTGGGCAATGTGAAAGCAAAGGTCGAGGCGGATGTGAAGGTGCCCAAGCTACCTGATATACCCCCGACTGAAGGTTCAGAACCAAAGACGAAGGGGGATGGACCTGTGGATGAATTTGAAGCTTTGGCCAAACGATTTGAAGAATTAAAGAAGCGATAGGATGCAAGCTGTAGTAATGAGAGCCGTAGGTGGAGATAACCCCTAGCCTGAACGCTGGCTTAATGGCAAGAACTGTTTTTCCTGCCTGTGATACCACGTGCTCGACCCAAGAATCGGGTTCTCCCACCTTCACCTCTAGCGTTTCTTGGCAGACATCGGCGGAGATGCTCCAGATCCGTGCCGTCCTCCCGCTCCTCCCGCTCCCTCCCCGACAATATATACCGCACGCTCTCCTTTCATAAACACCCATGACGAGCCTGTCGCCCATCTCACCGCGCTTTCGTCCCACAATGTCCTGGTCGCACATCATCTCCGATGCCGACATGTCCTCCAGTTCCGACATGGATACTGCAAGTGTGATGTCCTTCGAACCATTCAGCGGTACATCTGCCTCCTCTGCAACCGACATGCAGGATCATGCCTCGATTTCTTCTGGAGTCTCCGTTTTCTCAATGTCTAGCTCCATTCGCGCCCAGTCATTCAAGCACGAATATGGACGCGGCCTGAACAACTATTCTGAGGTCTACCAGCTACCAGCCGATGATGAAGAGTTGGACAGGCTTGGTTAGTTAAGACATGTTTTGACTCGGCGCACAGTGACTAAATGTTTTAACAGACAAACAGCATTTAATGTTCATGGAAGTCATGGGTCGATATCCACCACCAATGGAAGAAGTGCTCGCAGTACCAGCTTTTGGAGAAAGACCCGTGGCTTGCCTTGACTTAGGCTGCGGGAGTGGTTGTTGGTGCGCCTTCGTCTTCAAACGAGTCCCGCTCACAGCACTCACCCCTGCGTTAGGATCTTGGATGTGGCGAAAGACTTCCCTCATTGTTCTTGTGTCGCCGTCGACCTCGTCCCCATGCAAGCAGCGTGAGTGACGGTTACTACAACAGCGTTCCCATCTGTATCCTTACGCGCGGCGATTTTAGCGATATGCCTCCTAATTGCAGGTCGGCAAGAGGAGCAATCATTCCCGCGTACCCGATTTTCTGATGTGGTTGCAGGAGCGAAATCGACGATATCAATCTCGGTCTTCAACATTATCAGGAAGAGTTCAATGTGGTTAACGCTCGCATGATTTCTACCGGAGTGGGTGTACACATTGCATCTTTGTCAGCACGGGTCCTGATTGGAACGTAGGTAAGGGACTATGCGGGTCTCGTCGACCAAGCCAGCCACGCCCTACGACCCAACGGTTTGGTGAATTTCACCGAGTTCGACTTCTTAGTACACGGAGAAGATAAGAAGCCCATCGTGCCCGATGCCCGCGAGTTTGCGCCTCCATACTTTCCTCGGTGGCTGCGTATAGTCAGGGCAGCTGTGAAACAGCGAGGCGGAGAGACGGACGCTGCGAGTCACCTCCACCGGTGGGTTTCTGAACATCCATCGTTCACCGATGTCGTGTACAGGAGCTTCCTTTTCCCCGCTTCCCCATGGATCCCTTCAGACTATCCCAATGCCGCCAGAATGAACCGCACGGGTGCGTTTATGCGGGACGACATCCTGGTACGTCGTTCCTTGTTGTGGCACATCATATGTACCTGATGGAGTTTGTGATAGTTGTTTGTGCGGGGTGCTCGGCCCTTGCTGCTGAGTGGCGGAACGGACGAGGCTTTACTCGACGCTCTCGAACAGAAGATTGACGAAGAACTCCATGGCGCGAGGACCCCGTATTACATTCACATCGACAACGTGTATGCGCGTCGCCGCCCCTGAATTGGTGTTTTTGGGATCCCTCCTTTCTCATCTTTTGGAACAATAATTCTGGGGTTTTCTCCTCCTTGAGCTAATGGGTATAGTGTACGCCTCTCTTTACTAAGTAATCACCGCGTTATTCTGTATTACCTGTTGTATATGGTAGAAGATTAAATATCCCCTCCGGACTATGGCGGTGACCCAATCACCACGTGTAGGGAAGAATAGTTCCTTTGAGCGCATCGTGAAGAAGTTTTCATTCTTGGGATCTCTTGGGCCATTTTATTCAAACACCCCTTTCACAATAAGCTCTGGGTTCTGGTTGTCGGGAAATCTGGGGTCGTATCGTAAAAATACCGTAAAGATGTTCTGATCCCCAGCCACTCGTCCCAGGGTGTCTTCCATACGCTTCGAGATTTCTTCACGATGAAGTTCTGATTAAAAGTGGTTTCAAAGAACGCCGGGAGGTCCCAAACCACATTTTAAACACCCGATGGAAATACCTGCGCTTAGCGAATCCCGCACCTCACCTCCGCCGACCACCCCCAAGACCCAAGACAAAGGCACGCGCCGTGCTATTGCGGAACAGCGGTCGGAACGTCTACCTGATACAGATCGGTCATTCCGATCAAAACACTTTCCGCTCTTCACCTCGGAACGCCCATCTCATCCGCCGCGTAGAGCCAGCCAATCCCTGTCATGGACGTCGAGACGCAAGCGAATCTTATCAGAAGTATCGTTTCTCCTGGCTCGGAGTGCGCCGCTGGGTTGTTGGACGGCTTGGGCCTTTCAGGGCCACCTTCGAGAGAGCGGATCCACGCTGAGATCGAGGAGAGGCTTTTGCTTCCCAAACAAAGACTTCCCGACCACTGGTTACCCAAGTACCAGATGTGAGTGTGCGGCCTCAGATTTTCCTTCTGGTTGGGTGTGCGCGGCCTCCACCGCTGGTTTAAGCGAGAATATGTTAACGATTGAGGGTACTTTTATCGTCAGACACTGGCAGAATGAACTCTCGATTCCATCATTGATCAAGCACGAACCATCCCCACAACCGACAAGCCTCTCGTTCATTCGTACTGGACTTGATGGAAGAGTCACTGGTTACACAGAGGTGCCACCCCTTAGCTCGTCGTCGAGAATTAGTTCTTACAGATCCTAACATTAACGCCAAGACATCCAACCCACGATTGTCTACAGGTCTGACCTCGACCTCGCTCGATCGCGCACCCGGACCAAGTAGAAACTTCGTACGTGGGAAAGCTGGGAATGTACCGTTCTGGCCGGGAGGATTGGAGGACGCAAGTTCTGGTATTCCCGAGGAGTTGGAGGATGAGCTCATGACGGAGGGAAAGGGGATCAGGACCATCCCGCCAGGGTTCACGAGGGGTTTGCGATTGTTCGGTGAGGGAGATGATGAAGCTGGGTTTGACGGGTTGGATAGGATTCAAGTGCACTCGGCGCTGGGACAAGGAGATCCGGTAAGCACCCTGCAGTCCGAAGTGTACTTGCTTGGCTCACAAGTTTCTCTTAGCCGTCTTCCTCACGCTTGGAAACTGAGGGTCCATCCCTCATCGGAAGCTCGGAAATCGATGACCTACTGCCGACATCGGTGAGTGGGGACGATTTGTTTCTATCGGCGTATCGATAAATCCTCCCACCTAGCGCGCCCACCTCGCACCTCTCGGTGCGGCCCACCGCTCCACAAGACGCGCTAACGTTCAGAAACGCGAATGGGCTCGAGTGGTGGACATAAACAAACCGATGAAGAACTTTCACGAGCTTGTGCCAGATATGGCTCACAAGGTATTTCGATTTTTGATGTAACCCCTGTTAAAGTTACGTTCCGCTCATCGTTCGTCGTGAAAGTACCCGTTCGAATTGGATACCTTCCAAAAGGAAGCAGTCTTCCATCTCGAAATGGGCGATTCAGTATTCGTGGCTGCTCATACATCTGCCGGCAAAACTGTCGTGGCCGAGTATGCAATCGCACTGGCCAGCAAGCACATGACGAGGTAAGCCAAGCCTCACTCAGCATTTAAATCGCGAGACCGACGACCCAACCAGAGCGATTTACACCTCACCGATCAAGGCACTTTCGAACCAGAAATTCAGGGACTTCAAGCAGACTTTCGGTTCGAACTCTGTTGGGATCCTGACAGGAGACGTTCAAATCAACCCAGAGGCAAATTGCCTAATCATGACTACGGAGATTCTCAGGAGCATGCTTTACAAGGGCGCAGACCTCATTCGAGATGTCGAATTTGTCATTTTCGATGAGGTGCATTATGTCAATGATGCGGAGGTATGTGGACGTATTTCCCTCCCCGACCATCCTTTGCCTGTTTTGTTCACCCGAGC
>Ga0307515_10007575_pt1 | contig 21432 bp, 8 predicted proteins | sample 17_EM_MG_FD_194513 | JGI IMG/M metagenome (GOLD analysis project Ga0307515, IMG submission 194513) | Populus trichocarpa ectomycorrhiza microbial communities from riparian zone in the Pacific Northwest, United States - 17_EM | ecosystem: Host-associated > Plants > Roots > Unclassified | place...
TTATAGTACCTTTTAGGGAGGAGCTTGCGGAGTTCCTTGTTGGTAAGTCCTTTTTTAAGCTTTATAAACTTCTTAAAGTCTAAGGGTAAAAGTCCGTAGAGTTCTACGGGGGCATTATTTTCTAAAAGGTTAACTATATCTATCCTATTACTATAGAGGACGTAGTTCTAATCTTTATTAAGCTTATATAGTTATAATTAGAAGGCTACGGCAACGGTTTAGCCTTTTCTACGTACTATACGGTAGAAGGCCGCGGCGCTTATATAGTGGCAGTTGGTCGTAGGTAGGGTAATAAGGGTTTCCTTAGGTTAATATCCTGGGGAGTAAATAAAGGCGGCTAGGCCGTACCCTAGGCAAGTCTCTCTGCAGTATTTAAAGTTAAAGGTTACTTCTCTTTTTTGCTAGTTAATGGCGGGGTTATATTATTTAAGCTAGTTTATTCTAAGGATAATAGGGTAGTTCGCAAGTGGTGTAATATAGGCCTAGAGCTCCTCCTAGTGTCCGTTTATATTTAGGTAGAGTTATACTATATAGGTAATCTTTTATATAGTATAACTACTGTTAGTAAGTTATAGGGCGCGGGCTTTAGTAAGGGGTAAGGTAGGTAGGTTATAAGTATATATAAATTAGGTATCTATAAATTTATTAATAGCTCCGCAGTTAATTATAAAACGGGTTTTATATTATTTCTTAGCGGTAGTTCCCTTTATAGGTAAGACTATTTACTTTTATCCTTCTATTCTTACTAAGCTATCTATTAAGTAAGCCAATATATAGATCCCTCTATTATTAGAGTATCCTAACCTACAACTTAGGGCTAGGACTTTGCGTTTTCTACTTCCGCGTCTAATTCTACTACCATTACTACATCTTTATCTTGTATAGTAGCGGCATATAGCAATATATTTAGTGTCTAAGGTATAGGGTTAGGTGTTTAACAGCGGCTGCTAAACCTAGCTATTAGGCAGTTTAGGCTATAACTATAACAGCCTTCTTAACAGCATTTATAGCAACGCCTTAGCTTCTAGAGTAGCTTACGCTCTCCGTCTAGTAGCTTTTTTAAAAAGGCTGGTATAGAGAGGTTAATATTAGGACTAGTAGTGTTACTTAGGGTAGTAAGTATTAGTGGTTTAGTAGGTCCGAAGGGCTTCTATAGGGAGGTCTTCAGGCAGGGGTTTATAGTAGTAATCTAGTTCAGCCGTTATTTAATCTTCCGTAGGGCTGCTACTATATTATAAACGTTGTTATAGTTATAGCTAGCGGCTGCGTAACTAAGGCAATAAGTAACTTTTTTAAGGAGATCTTTTTAGTCTTTAGCGTCATCTTAAGCAAGGACTCTAGTGTATTCCTAGAATTTAATATAAAACTCGTTAAATAATTTAGTAGGACTTATCTTTAGGGCGCGTAGTTTAGCTTAACTAGTGGCTATTAGGTTATAGTCGCGGTATATTTAGTTAAGGTCATTAAGGACTTCCTAGTGGGACTACTACTTTTAGGGACTGCTAGTCTCCTATTAAGCGAAAAGCCTATTAAATAGAATGCCCTTTATTTATCCGATAATATAGCTAATCTTAGTATCTTCTATAGGGAAAAGGCAGGCGCTCTAGGTTAGTTTCTTGCGGGTTTATATCTTCTAGTAGCTGTATTCCTTACGGTTACCCTTAAAGATTAGGGGATCAAGGTAGCGTATATTAGACCCTATAGTAGTAGTTTAGGTTTAATTATTATAGCTTTTATTATCGCCGCTGCTATAATAGGGGTTCCCGTTAGGTAAAGCTACTTAACGCTAACCTTCTATCGAGTGTTAAGTAGGTAAGGTTACTAGGGGCGTAGAGACTTAGGTGGCGTTATATACAGTAAAGAGGTGTCTAGTATCGTTATAAATGTGCTTATTAAGCTAAGATTATAGGTATTTAATTATACCCTCTCTTTCGGTAACTGTAGCAATAAGTGTAATCTCGGCCTTTTTTAATTATTAGACGTCGTGTTTAGACGTATAGAGGTTATCTTTAATCTCTTAGCGTGTGTTATTAGTAAGCGCCTTATAAGCTTATAAGTCTTAAATAATATTATAATCTTAGGCAATATGCATCTCAGCTTATATAAGCTTTAAATAGTAGTTCTATAAAAGGCGGTAGTATCTATCGGATTCTTATGCTACCATTTTTGCAAACATCTCGGCGTCTTATATCTTAATCTTAATAGGTAGTAGCCCTTTAGCTTATTTATCCGTGGTTATATAGTCAATAAAGGATAAAACATTATTAATGTCCCCCTTATAGTCGTCGTAGTCTTTTAAGCCACTAGGCTTTCCTTTAGGGGTTAAGGCTAGGGCTAATAAATTAAATCCTCCTAAGACTAATTAGTATTGTGGTTTTAATATAGGTATTAGATTATTCTTTAAGTTTAATATAGTAGCTAGTAAGGAATTTCGTCTTACTATCGTTAATTCTTTAGGAGTACGAAGTAAGGTAAATCGTAGACACGCTGCTTTTGGCAGCGTCTGCGGTATCATAGAGATGTAGAATTGGTCATAGGCTAAGCGTTGGTGAAGAAAAAGGCGTAACGTAATGTTATAGAACGCGGGCAATAGCTACAAAGCGTATATATTCGGGGAGTCTATAAGACGTTACGCGATCGATCGTAAGGGTCGAGGGCGTAAGGAGGTGATATACCCTCGCGTAGCTGACATAAGCTGTACGCGAGGTGTACGTAAGAGCACGGGGTTCTCCTATAGAGGCCCCTGCGGTCGGGTTCCATAACATTACCCTACTAGTAGGGCATTGTCACGGAACCCTACTATAAGGGCCTCCATAGGAGAGCCCCGTGCTCTTATATATACCTTACGTACAGCTTATATTAGCTACGCGTAGGTATATCACCTCCTTACGCCCTCGACCCTTACGATTAATCGTGTAACGTCTTATAGACTCCTCAAATACATACGCTTTATAGCCACTACCCTCGTTCCATAACATTACGTTGCGCCTTTTTACTACTAACGCTTAGCCTATAACTAATTCTACGTCTTTATAATACTGCAGGCGCTACCAAAAGCAGTATATCTATAAATTACCTTACTTTATACTTCTAAGGAACCTATAATAGTAAGACAATATTTCTTACTAGCTACTATATTAAACCTAAAGAATAATCCAATACCTATACTTAACCTACAACGCCAATTAATCCCAGGAGAATTTAATTTATTAGCCCTAACCCTTAAGAAGATAGACACTAATAATATTTTATCTTTTATTAACTATATAACTACAGATAAGCAAATAAAAGGGCTACTGCCTATTAAAATTAAAATATAAGACGCTAAGATATTTATAAAAATAGTAGTACGAGACCCTAATAAATACTACCGCCTTCTATAGAACTACTACCTAAAGCTTATACAAGCTAAGATGCGTACTACCTAAGATCGCGATATTATTTAAGACCTACAAGCTTATAAGGCACTCACTAATAATATACATTAAGAAACTAAAGATAACCTCTATATATCTAAACGCAACATCTAACAGTTAAAGAAGAATAAGATTATACTAATTACTACAGTTACTAAAAAAAAAGGCATAATTAAATACCTATAATCTTAGCTTAATAAGCACATTTATAATAACGCTAGATACCTCTTTATTATATATAACACCACCTAAGTCTCTACGCCCCTAGTAACTTTACCTACTTAACACTTAACGGAGGGTTAGCGCTAAGTAGCTTTACCTAATAAAAACCCCTACTAAAGCAGCAACAATAAAAGCTATAATAATTAGACCTAAACTACTACTATAAAATTTAATATACGCTATCCTAATCCCCTAGTCTTTTAAGGAAACTGTAAGGAATATAGCTACTAGAAGATATAAATCCGCAAGAAACTAACTTAGAGCGCCTACCTTTTTCCTATAGAAGATATTAAGATTGGCTATATTATCAGGCGAATAAAGGGTATACTATTTAATAGACTCTTTGCCTAATAGGAGACTAATAGCCCCTAAAAGTAACAGTTTTACTAAAAAGTCCTTAATAATCTCAACTTAATATACCGCGACTATAACCTACTAGCCACCAACTAAGCTAAACTACATACCCTAAAGATAAGCCTTATTAAATTATTTAACAAGTTTTATATTAAATTTTAGGAATACACTAAAGCCCTTACCTAAGATAATACTAAAAACTAAAAGGATCTCCTTAAAAAAGTTACTTATCGCCTTAGTTACGCAGCCGCTAGCTATAACTACAACAATATTTATAAGATAGTAGTAGCCCTATAGAAGATTAAATAATAACTAAATTAGGTTGCTACTACTAACCCTTACTTAAAGACCTCTTTATAGAAGCCCTTTAGGCCTACTAAACCTATATATACTAAGCCACTAACGCTTACTACCTTAAGTACTACTAGAGCTAACATTAACCTCTCTATACTAACCTTTTTATAAAAACTCCTAGACGGAGAGCGCAAGCTACTTTAGAAATTAGGACGCTGCTATAAATACTATTAAGAAGGCTATTATTATAATAACCTAAACTGCCTAATAGCTAGGTTTAGTACCTGCCGCCTAATACCTAACCTAATACCCTAAACACCAAATATATTACTATACGCTACTACCATATAAGATAAAGACGTAGTAATAGTAGTAGAATTAGATATAAAAGCGGAAAACGCTAAGTCCTAGCCCTAAGTCGCGGGTTAGGACGCCCTAATAAGGGAGGGATCTATATATTAGCCTACTTAATAAATAACTTAGTAAAAATAAACAAACGGAAATAGATAGTTTTACCTATAATAGGAACTACTACTATAAAATAATATAAAAGCCGTTCTATAATTAACTACGGAGCTATTAACTAATTTATAAATACCTAACTTATATATACTTATAACCTACCTACCTTACCCCTTATTAAAGCCCGCGCCCTATAATTTACTAATAGTAGTTATATAGTATAGAAGATTACCTATATAGTATAACTCTACTTAGATATAAACGGGCACCAGAAAAAGCTCTAGGCCTATATTATACCACTTACTAACTATCCTATTATCCTTAAAATAAGCTAGCTTAAATAATACAACCCTACTATTAACTAAAAAAAGAGAGAAGTAACCTTTAATTCTAAATACTATAAAGAGACTTACCTAGGACATAGCCTAGCCGCCTCTATTTACTTACTAGAATATTAACCTAAGAAACCCCTTATTACCCTACCTATAACTAACTATCACTATATAAGTGCCGTAGCCTTCTACCGTATAGTATATAGGAAAGGCTAGACTGTTACTATAGCTTCTTAATTATAACTATATAAGCTTAATAAAGAATAATACTATATCCTCTATAGTAATAGGATAGACATAGTTAACCTTTTAGAAGACGACGCCCCTGTAAAACTCTATAGACTTTTACCTTTAGACTTTAAGAAGTTTATAAAACTAAAAAAAGGACTTACTAACGAAGAACTCCGCAAGCTCCTCCCTAAAAGGTACTATAACTTTATCAATATATACTTACAAAAGGGCGTAGATATACTCCCCCTATATTAACCTAATAACTATACCATTAATATTAAATAAGGAAAAACGCTACCTTATAAGAGACCCTACCTAATATTAAAGGACAAACTTTTAGTTATAAGAAAGTATATTAATAAGCACCTTAATAAAGGGTTTATTTGTCCTAGCATATTACTAATAGCTGCCCCTATTCTTCTTACTAAGAAGCTAAAAGGAGGTATCTAATTCTACGTTAACTATAGAGGACTTAATACTATTATAATTAAAAACTAATACCTAGTACCGCTTATACGGGAGACCCTTAAGCGGCTTAGCTAAGCCAAAATCTATACTAAGCTTAATATTATTACCGTCTTTAACTATCTCTAAATATAGAAAGGTAATAAATAGAAAACCGTATTCGTATTATACTTTAGCCAATTTAAATATACCGTTATACCCTTTAGCGTATATAACGGCCTAGGCACCTTCTAAAGCTATATTAATAACACCTTATAGGATTACCTTAATAACTTCTACTCTGCGTACCTAGACAATATACTTATTTATAGTAATAACCCTTTTAAGTATACCAAACACGTTTAAAAGGTCCTATAGCGCCTTAGGGATATAGGACTTTATATTAATTTAAAGAAATATAAATTCTTAGTTATAGAAGTAAAATACCTTAAACTAATTATTACTACTAAGGGTGTCCGTATAGACCCTAAGAAGGTATACATAATTACTAAATAGTAAGCCCCTAACTATATTAAGGATATATAAGCCTTCCTTAGTTTTACTAACTTTTATTAGAAATTTATATACAACTTCTTAGGTATAGTAGCACTACTTATAATAATAATACGAACGAAGGGCCTTTCTATAAAAGGAAGAAAAACGTATCTATGCTTTACCTAGACGCCTAAATACGAGAAGGCGTTCTAAGACCTTAAAAATGCCTTTACTAAAGCACTTATACTAGCCCACTTTATACTAGAACAATAACTCTATCTTAAAACTAACTCCTTAGACTACGTTAACGTAGGCGTCCTTTCCTAAATAGGTGATAACGGTTTCCTTTACCTAGTTATATTCTACTTGTCTAAGCTTATACTATAAGAGTATAACTATAAGATCTATAATAAAGAACTCTTTATAATTATATAAGCGTTTAAAGAATTCTAACTAAAACTCTCCTTAGTAAAGCCTAACTAGCTAACTAAAGTTCTTATAGACTATTACAACCTTAAGTACTTTATAACCATAAAGTAGCTAAACTAACGCTAAGTATATTAGAACAAGTTCCTCTCTAGTTTTAACTTTAAAATTATATATAAACTAGGAGTATAAGGTACTAAACCTAATAGCCTAATACGCCGCTTGCAAAACCTTCCTTAGTTTAAAGATAACCCCTATAATTAGTTCTAATAACAAACGATCCTAAAAGCACGAAATTTGGCCTTAGGTATACTACCTATAATAGAGCTAACTATACCTTAGCTTTATACTACAGAACTAAAGTTACCTTCTAAAATTAATAAGCTTATTACTACGGCATATAATACCTCTATTAACCTATTACTATATTAACTTATTACCATAAAGACTACTAGCGCCTATACGCTACCTACTAACCTTTAAAGCTTAGGCTAGATTAATATAGCAGCCTTAGAAGTAAAAGAGAACAGGCTCTATTATAGAGGTTACTTATTTATCCCTAACTTAGAAAATCTATAACGGTAACTAATTTAAATAGCCTACGACCTTTAATTAAGCGGCTACCTAGGCAGAGGAGGAACCTATAAGCTTCTTAGCTGATACTACTTCTAGCTAAAAATAATAGACTTAGTTAAACGCTTTATAGGCGCCTACTATGGTTATAAGTGCGCTAAGGCCTTTAATATAAAGTACTAAGGACTACTATACCCTCTACTAGTACCTATATAACGATGGGTAGATATTGCTATAGATTTTATTATTAACCTACTACCTTATAAATAATATGGCCGTACCTATAAGAACATCCTTATAATAATATACCGACTTATAAAAGAGCGCCACTACATGCTAACCGAAGGCATAGCCGTTAGTAATATTACTAACGCCTTCCTTTACGAAGTCTACTGACTATATAGGTTACCTAACTTAATTACATCCGACTAAGGCATATAATTTAACTCCGATGTATAGAGACAAATCTACTAACGCTTTGGTATCTTCGTTAAGATATCTATATCCTTTTACTATAAAACTACTAGGTAACTAGAAAACGCTAATACCAGTATAAAAGCGTACCTATAACAGGTAGTTGCCTATAGTTAAGATAACTAGGTAAATCACCTCCTACTAGGTAAATTTACAGTAAATAACTACGTCTTAACCACTATAGGACTTACCCCGTTCTTTGCAAATAAGGGTTATTACCCCTAATCTAGTATAGAGCCACCAAAACCTATTAATAAGAAACTGCCATATAGAAAACGCCTTAAAGTGCTACTTGCCGACTAGCATGTAGACCGTATAAAAAATCTACTTAACTACTATAAGGGAGAAATGGCTTAGGCTTAAGTAAAGTAGGCCTACTTCGCTAACCGCTATAAAACGCCACTACTGGAGATACGTATTAGCAACTAGGTATAGCTAAATATACGCAATATCTCTATATAGAGGCCTATAAAGTCACTTAATTATAAGAACCTTAGCCCCTATTTAATTAAATAAGTTATTAATAGGGGAGCTATATATAAGCTAGAACTCTTACCTACCCTAGCTACCCGCGGGATATAGCCTATATTTTACCTATAGCTACTATACCTCTATTAGCCTAACTCCTTACTAGGGCAGATATAGCCTAAACCCCTATTAGTACTAATCTGAGATAAGAACAAAGATAAGAACTATAAGGAGTGGATCATTAAACAAATTATTAACTCTAAATACTTTAGCAAAGGCAGAGGATAATAGCTCTACTATAGAGCTATATACATAGGATTTAATATAGATTAGCTAGAATAGTAACTATAGGAAGACTTTAAAAATGCAAAGAATCTAATTAACGACTTTTACTACGCGAACCTATAGAAACTAGGCCTAAGCAGAGATTTTATACCTAATCCTTTATAGGAGCCCTTATAGAGTTAAACCGTTATACATTACCACGTAAAGGCAAATTGCCGTTAGATTGCGGTAAAGTGCAATTATATAACCGGAATATTGTTAAGATGTCTAGGAACTTTAACCGGCGGTTAAAGTTATCTAATTGGTTAGATTCTTAGATGCTAAGCCTTATTATATAATATTATTTTAAACCTTTAGCAATACCCCCCTTTCTTCTTTTTTATACCTTAAGTATCCCTTCTATATATATATAGTAACCACAGCGTCACCGGAGCTCCACCTCTATAGGAGGGGGGGTAGTGTTATAGAACCCTACCGCAGGGGCCTCTATAGGAGAGCCCCGTGCTCTTATATACACCTCGCGTATAGCTTATATTAGCTACGCGTAGGTATATTACCTCCTTACGCCCTTAACCCTTACAATCGATCGCGTAATGTTTTATAGACTCCTTGAATACATACGCTCTATAGCTATTACCCTCGTTCCATAATAGGCATAATCTTAATTATAATTTAATTATTCTAGTTCTCCCACTACTTTTTTTTCGTTTACCTCTTAGGGTAAAGTAACTATTATACGTCTCCTTTACGTCCTTATTAATATCCTCTACTAGGACCTATTAGTTATATTCTTCTAGCTAGCCTTTTTATTTAACTAGGTACTATAGGGTCTAGTTATATCCCTTTTTTCTACGTATTTCTTCTACCTTATACTAGTCCTCTTAGTCCTTTTAGTTATCTAGTTTAATAGGCCCTAGTAATAGGTCTCTAGTAGCGCCCTTATATTTTTTATATAGCTTTAGTAAGCTAATCTAGAATATAAGGTGGATATAGTAAGACGTAGGTAGATATAGCCAGTAGGCTTACTTTCTAACTAGTTTAGCTATACTAAAAGGTCTAATAAAGCGTGCTACTAGCTTCTTATTTAGCCTTTTTTATTTAAGGTGTTTAGTCGATAGTAGGACTAGATCCCCTATATTATATATCTATAGTTAGTAATAATAATCGTAATATTTCGCCTATGCCTTAGCAGCGCTTTCCTAGCATTTAGCCAGCGCTTTATATTTAAGGGATATTCTTTTAATCTTCTTAGAGGCAGCTAAAATAAAACTACTATTATCCGCCTTAACCTTATATTCTAAACGCGGGTAAAACCTATAGTAGGCATAAAATGGGCTTACACCTATTATACTATATTTAGCATTATTATAGGCGAATTTAGCTAGTAATAAGAGGCCTACCTAGTTACTTTACTTTTCGTTATAGAATACACGGAGGTAATACTCTAGGGTTTAGTTCTAGCGTTCTGTTTATCTATCCGTTTATAAGTAAAAGGCTATACTTAGCTTATGTTTTATCTTTATAGTAAAGTATAGCTCCGACTAGAACTTACTAGTAAAGATACTACTATAATTAGATATAATCCTTCTAGGGATTCCAAAACGGCGTACTACTTTATTAAAAAAGAGGTCCATAAGTTCGGTTATAGTAATAGTTTTTACTATCGGCAGATATAAGGCCATCTTAGTGTGGGAGGGAAGTTCTCTCTCCAAATAAGAAGTTACGGTGCTGTAGGTCCGTCGGTCGGCCGTAGTTAGTTAGTAGAAATTAGTAGGAAAGCAGTTAATAGGAAGAGAAGAAAAGAGTATATTGTATATTAAAACTGTCTATCTATTAAGCCTGTCTAAGTTGTTAAAGACTCTGGGGCCATAGACTAATCAATATATCTACGGAAGGCCTATATACTCCCTAGACTATACCTAATCTAGATATTAAATCTAGTGGGCTAATTTACCCTACCACATACCTCCCCTACCCAAGTTATTGTCCCCTAACGACTTCCAAAACTCTAAACCTCCCTATCTTTAAAATGAAGGCGTAGTAGGTGACTGTATGCGTTCCTTACCCTTACCATAAACCTAAAATAGTAAGCGAGGAGACTCCGTTTTAGTTAAATAAGACTGCTTATATCCGCCTAGCGGGGCAGCATAAGAGGTATTAGACTAGCGGCTCTTAGATAATGTAGCTCTTTCGCGTCATTTTATTTACTCAGTTCTATCCTATAGTTCTTTAGGCAGCTTTATATAGCTTTATTCTTTTATAATAACTAGGGGCACTCTGCTTGGGTCTACTATAATAGTTAAAGGATTAATTCTATTATTAGCGCAGTAGAAGTATAAGCGGCTATTAAAGCGCTCTATTTCGGTTATATGTAAAAGTTAAAACGCATCCTTATAGTTTTTAACAGCCCTAAGATAGTAGAAATGCATCTATTTCCTAACTTTATTCCTATTACCATTAAGAAGAAGGTTATAATCTTAAATTACCACCGGAGAATCCCATCGCCGTCTACCTAGAAGAGTATTAAATAAGGCGCTGGCAGCTATAAGTTTAACTACAGCAGGAAAGCGGTATAGGATTATGCCGTAAAGATTGGCATGTCCAGATGGCGTATAAGGCAGTGCTTTTAAGTCTTAGTATATATCTGCTAGCTCTACCTAGGTTCCTCCTTTTATAACCTTAAGGTTATTATAATCGTCCTAAATGCTAACGAACTATAGTAGTATTGTTTGCTAGGTCCTAGTTAAAGGTCCTTTTAGGGTACGGGGAATTAGTAATTGCGATAGGGCGCAAATTAAAGATACTATAAACTGTTACAGTGCTGTAATAAAGTAGACTAAATAACTACGTTGTAGTATAAAGAGGAGAAGAAGGTAGAAAGGGGGTATTATATATAAGTAGTAGTGCCGGCCGCCAAGGCACTAGTAGTGGGCCAGCTAATAGTAGGAAATAGTACGAGACAGTATAAAACAGTATGCGTTAGGTCAGTGCCGTAACAAGTAGTATTTTTATATACCCCTAAATTAGGCTTTATACTTATCTATATAAAGTAAAGAAAAAAGAGTTACGGAAACTTTTAATTAGTTTAAACTGCTTAAACGGCGTAGGGGTAAAAGCTTGCCATAGAGCAATAAATGTAGTTAATTAAGAAGCTGTAGTTATAGTAGTTAATTGTAATCCTTTACGTCTTCTACGTCCTTCTATATATTCTCTTTTTTACTTATACCTTTAGGGAGGCTTCTAGTGTAAAGGGTTATACCGAGTTAATATATCCTCGTAGTATTTAAGGTTACGCATAAGTAGGCGATAGATTTTTAAAGTTTGTAATTAGCTTATAAATATACTAAGCTACCTATTTAGGCAAGAACTAAGCCTAATTTAGGAGTATATATATACACTAAAAGGGTATATAAGAATATCGCTGCCGTTTAATCCCTATTTTTATTACTACTATCTTATCCCTTATAAGGGGACTTTATAGATAGGGGGCTATAAGGCACGATTGTAAGAACAGATAGATTGTGGAGGAGATAAATCCTTAAGGAGGTAAGGCCTCTAGAATTGTAGAGACTATATACTACGGGTATGTGCCAAAGGTACGTGCCTAGGGACTATCCGAGGGGTGTCTAGGGGTTGTCCTGAGGGCAACCTAAGGTGACCGCAATAATATCCCTTATATCCCTTTTCTAATATCTAATTATTTAAAAAAAAACTATAAAGTAGAAGCTCTTTAGTTTTTCTATTTATTATAATATCAGAACTATATTATATAAAAGTTAGATATGGATAATTAACTATATTATTGTAAGAGTATATAATGTGGGTCCCGCCACAGTCGCGAGTACTGCTGTCTTTTTGGCCTATTAGGCGACGTGTGTCACGGGACTCACTAGTTGCTTGTTTATCCCGTGACACCCATGCACGTGCCACGACTGCCCCTATTTCTTGACCACGTCGACCTAAATCCGTTCTGTTCTTCCGAGCGTCTTATTGCCTGCAAGGGCTATTTAGCTTAGCTTTCGATAGGATTAACTTAGTTCCTTTGAAGCTGCCTCGAAGCCCCGACTACTACGGCCCTATGAGGCCTATACAGCTACGTAGCTGCTTTAGGGAACTAGGCATTGGTTTACTAAATAAAGCCTTTAATAAATCAGGGTTGCAAATTAATCAATTCGATTGCCCGCACAGAGCATATTTTATACCATGCACGAAAGCACACAGTATAGGACACGGCCCAAATTATGCTCTGTGCGGAAAATTGAATTGAATTGAATTGATTGATTTGTAACCCTGTTAATAATGACGATGGTTCTGGAAGAGTCCTCCACATGCGTCTACACGCGTTTCCTGCTTACATAAGCAGACTCCTTTTGTTCGTGTTTTGGTTTGTCTCCATAGCAATCACTTATTGATTGCTACACCATATAGGCCTATGTAGGGCCTATATTCTTCGTAGTTAGATCTCATTCATTCCAATATCATTCAGTTCATCAAATAAACTGTTTATATAAACCTTTAACAGAACTCTGCATTGACTAGAACAATCTTATAGCTGAACGCTAAAAGCAAAGCCGCCGTAAGCATAATCCGCTACATTGCTACATAGGTTTAATTCCATGAAAAGTACTCTCCAAACTCAAACTCTGAATATCCGAAGTCCAATTTCGGACAGGCGGAATCATAAGCTTCCAGCCACGCTCCTCTGCTTCATTCAGGACAGTAGTCATTGCCTCCTCAGTATTACTCTCATCCTTGGCACAAATAATAAAGCTACTCAGGTAGAACATTATGAATGAGTATTTTTCATTCATGTAGCAATGGATGTAGTATTGCCACATTCGCTCCGCCCAGGGTCTATCAAACGGCATGGATGTCCAGTGATAAATGTGGCCTTGCCAGGTACCGAAATTCAGCGCAGGCTTCCCTTGTCGGTTGACGATTGGCATGGGCCAAGCACAGTAGTGTGTTTGGATCGAACCTTTAGCCATGAGTGCATTCGGATGCTTGTCTTTAAAGTTCCTTGCGAATTCAAGGAGACAATTGGGCGAGGGGAGTGCTCTAAAGGATGCGGTGGACTGCAATGACTCGGATAATTTTTCTCTGAAGTTATATGGGAAATACAGATCAAGGCCTCCATCTGTACCCTGAACAACTAGTGGTCGAGTTTGAGGAGGTTCGTATCCCGGAGCGAGACTAATTACGCCTTTTTCTTCCATATCCCGAATAACGCACATGATGAAGCGATCTTCATCTCTGGTACGAGACTTCTCAAATTCGGACCAGCGACTAACAAGTGATGCCCTGTCTGAGTCCCAACACCTGAATCTATTGCCCTCATATTTGATTTCCTTGGGGGGTGGGTATCTCAAATCGAAGGAATTCTGTATGGTTATTTCGTCCCAGAATATCTCCCGGACCGCAGGGGGGATTATATCTTGAATGACTCTTCTAGCCAGTTGCCTTGGGGAGAGGTCGCCCATAAGCATTAGCAAAGTATCCTGGACAATGTCAAAAAGTGCGAATGGCAAGCCGGGCTGTCTATCAATAATGATAAATTGCCAAGAGTCCACTACTAGCGGGTTATACATCGGGTCTTTCCTCAGACGAAGAGTATTCTTGATATCCTCCAAAGTAACCTCAGTTGTCCACTCAACGTTTTTAAGTTCCTCCTTTGTCTTCGCCGAACGGCGCCGCTTGATAAAAATATCGTCCTCTGTTGGATGGACTGTGGCATCGGCGCCAGTTCCTTCGTAGACAACAAGTGATAGGCGCCCGGTGCGCTTTTGTAACTCTTCCAGAAGCTGATAGGTTAAAGAGTCACCTATGGCCATTTGCCCAATAATGTAATTCCGACACTGGACTTCAGAGACTAAACCATCCTTTTGGTTTGTAAGCGGTGGGGGATTCTTTTGATCAACCTTGATAGAAGGTATAAAACCGAGATACACACCAGTGGTGCATTCAAGTAAGATGCTTTTCGGGTGGCACCAATGTTTGTTATACAGTCCTATCATTAATAGCTTACAGATAGTAGTGTAATCTTCGAAGGTTTTGCAAATGGTCGGAAGAGTCCAAGGAGTGAGAAGTTTTGGGAGCCATCGATAGAGTATGTCCCAGCACGGCTTAGTCATTTTGAGGCCTTCCGTGTTGGAAGGAATGATGCCACCTAGAATTCTTACGTTCTTGAACTCAAGGGCGGTAAGCGTTTGTGCCCATATGGCGACCCTAAGATACTGCAGAGCATGTGGACGCCATGCCTTTTCAAAGAAGTCAACATAGGTCTCTACCCGACTGGCATGAAGACCTTGTAAGAACTCATCAATGCTTGCTGCTTTGGTTGCATGCTCAAGCACCTCGGCGTCGCTTTCATTGAAGACCATAATCCGGAACCAGCTACGCAATATGTCGGTACCACCATCTATAGGGGTAGGTCTTACACCTGAACTACCAGCGCTACGCTCTGGAGGAGAGTCATTGAGGTCCGGTACGATTTCATAAAGCCGACAAACGGTGCTTGCGCAGAAGTCCGTGTAGAAACGCTTCAAAACCATAACGGTACTATTATCGGGGATGCTTTTGAGGGCGCTAATACTGATTCGGGGATTGAGTGGAGATTGGAATACTGTAATAGGTTCTCCGACTGCACTGGTCTGCGTCACTCTCTTTATCTCCGGAAGGCTGATTTCGGCAAGGCTCGACCCTAGGTATACTGTTAGGAGGGAAGCACTTAATCAAACTTTATTACGTTTATAGCAAGCAACTTACCCAGGTTTCGATCAGCAAAAGCCCGTACGTCTTGTTCCAATTTCATAATCCACTGGATACGGTCGGTGATATCATCACCAGTCCCATAGAAGCGCGCACTAATCTGCCTTCTTAGATCAATAGCTGAACGCAGCTTGTCCACTTTCTGCCTGGCCAAGTTAAAGTTAAGGGGGCCTTCGATGTCGTCGGCTTTCTGCTGGGCTTGCTTCCAGTCCGCATTTAAGGATTTCATCTCCTCAAAATGGCGATTGCACCAGGCATCACCCTTTGTTGAAAGGACAGCATGGCAAGGCTGGTTGTCGATTTCGAGCGCATCGCATGTGGTTCTTTTCATACGTGGGGACGAAGGTGGCTTTGAGGAGTAAAGTAAGCTCCTGGTTTGTAATTGGTTACTGCGCCCACTTGGGCTCTGGGGGGCAGAAATGCGAATTTGTGGACTCATGGTGAATGCTTACAGAAGGCAACAACCGGGCCTTCGTGTTATAAGAGAGGGCAGTCTTAAGGGGTGGAAAGAAGCTACGCCGCAATAACAACGTTGGTTACCTGGAAAAACTTTCATGGCTGGCAATCAGAATGTGTCCAGAGCTGCTTCACTGTTGGCTTCCGAATTGCTGGGATTACGGCGTAGGAGCATAACTAGTCGCTATTGGGGAGACGGTTTCGATCTGAAATCCAAATCATGCCTACAGCACGTTTTGTGTATCCACAGGAAACAGTATTATATTTAGAGAAAGCATGCAACGTTGAAATGAGCCATTCTATGACATGAGGAATTTTAAGCATCTGTTATGGTTGCGTGGGAAATAAAGCCGCGAGAAGAGGTCGGCTTCCACGCTCGCATAGCACGTTCGGGGACAAGTTTTACGCAACGTGTGATCGATGGGCGCCGACCCCCCAGTATGAAGCCAAAGTAGGAAGTGCTATTACTATCGGCGCCAATCCCGGCTCTGATTGGTCAGAGCGGGGCGCCGAAGCTCCTAGCACGGTCGGAGCTTCGGCGTCACCCACAACAATATTTTGCAATCAACATCCTTACCCGACAAGGATCATTTTAATTAAGCACCAAAAATTTGTCTACGCTTATCCTAACTCTCGCAAAAGCAGTTTAGTATTATTTCATAAATCAGACCCTTCGTGGATCGTTGGTGCACGAGCGTAGTTACCCCTCCTTATTAACCGACGAATTCTCTACAAGGGTCTAAGAGCTTATAGTCGCAGTTTTAGTATTAACTTATTATTTTAAAAATTAAATTTTCTTCTTTTTTACCTCTTTTTATATACTATAATTTAGATATACTAGTTATAATATATAATACATTCTTTGAATAATTAACTGTCCGATGACAGGTCTATGACCGGGGTCCCCTAGCCTGCTAGTGACTTGCATCGGCCTTATATATTTTTAGTATTTGGCCGAGTGGCGTAGAGCTTGCCACCTTACATTAACCTAAAAATCACTAGGTTAGGTCGGGCACTCACTGGGGGGGTTTTTTATTTATTTAAATCATAAAGTAGGTAACGGGGTTTTGGTCGCTCACTGAGTTATGACCGTTTTGAACACAAAAATTCGCCAAAGTGCTGATTTAGTGGTAAATAACTAGTAAAAGCCATTATGAGTCATCGCATCGTTAGTAAGAAGTCTTGAAGATATAAATATATATAATAGAGTCTGTATGAAGTCGATTTTTGGTGTTTTATAGTTTAATTGCCCACTGAGTTGGCCCTCATCTGGGAACCCTTGAGTTGCTTATGTCATCGTCCTCCTGCCCTTCCTCCTCTGTCACCTTCTTGGCGGCCTCCTGAAGTTGTTTGACAAGAGCCACAGCCGTAGCGGCGGTAGTAGAGGACTCTTCCGCCCGCTTCTGGAGCTCATCTGCAGTTGATTATTTCAACGTTGCATAATTGCCTTGGAGTCGTTTTCAAAAAGTAGTGGGAGGAACTCCATGGGCAGTCGCGCAGGCTTAGGGGCTGTGATATAAGCCGCCTGCTCGCCAGGCAGTAAGAGCAGCTTATATACAATCTTTCGCATCTGGTGCTTGAGGCCAGCGAGGCATAGGCGTAGATTGGTGACGTATTTCGTGGAGTTAAGGTGTGGAAAAGTACCTGAGAAAGTCGATTGTTTACTCCTGAAGCGGCAGTATACTTCAAGGCAATAAGCTAGTTATAAAAAGAAAACGGTCTGCTAGCGCGGTCATAACCCAGGGAGCGGTCAAAGCTCCGTTACCTACGTTACTCCGTTTTAGCTGCCGGCGAAGCACTCGGGCGGCAGAAAGTTTAGGCTCGGCCGGTGGTAGCCCATCATCATGATGACAAAATCGGCTTTGATGAGTTCTTCGCGACTGGGGCCGCCTTTCAGGACGTCATGGCTGCACTTATTGGGGTGTCGTCGAAGGCGATGATGTCGCTATGAAACCAGGAAGCTTTGCCGTTGCGGACTAGGCTCAGAACATCATCGTTGACCATGGACGTGTCGATAAAGATGCCTTTGCTGCTGTTTGGTGGCGGAGAGAGGTCGTAAAGGTCGCGGTAGAGGAAGAGGCGGAGTCCTTCAGGGACCCAGGAGAAGAGAGTTTCTTCGCCGAAGATGTTGAGGGAGAGAAGCATATCGACGAGTGGATTGCGAGGGATTACCCATTTTCAGACTACGGGGATTGCCTCAGCATGAGAACTTGAAGAGTCGAAAGTTCAACTTACTCGTGCAAGAACGTTTGTATGGACTACATTCTCTGCGGCGACAAACTCGAGGGTTTCTACGGCGCTTGCTCCACCTCTGACAACTACTACTTTTGTCTTTTGCGTTCTTCCCGTCAAGTTGCGAGGAGTGGTAGATTTTCCCCTTGAACTTCTCTTGACTAGGGACGTGTGCCATTTTGGGGTCTCCACTGGTTCCAATGGCGGCAATAACACTATCAAACCTACCATATGAAGGGTCGTTGACAACCCACCTGCCATGAGGGTCTTTATAGACCTTGGTGGCTCTGGTATCGAAGGTAGTTTTCGCTTCGAGTCCATAGCGCTCCCACAGTTCGGTGATTTGACTGACGATTTGCTGGCGGTCGGGATATCCTTTCCCCCATTTTGACGGAGGGGTGGAAACGATACATGATAGTGTGGATTTGCAGGCCGGAGGTGTTGTTTACTTTCTGTGGTTTTATTTAGGTGGAGGGATTCCACAGGTGATAATTAAACTTACACTCCATATGCCACCAAGAGCTTTACGACCACCAGCCTCGAAGATTCTGCAGTCGAATCCATGACCGACACAATGAGATGCTGCTGAGACACCCGTGAGGCCTGCACCGATAATAGCAATCTTTGGCCTGCTGAGATTGGCATTTGGTGGTGGTGGGGTTGGAGACAATAATTTATCGAGCACCCATTGGATGAGCTGGTAGACAAAGAGAATGGAATTGGTGAGGAAACGTTGTATGGCGTATTGGGCAGCCATAGTGGAGGTAATTGAGGTATTTGGCAAGTTTAGAAAGATTACGAGTGGTCTTACTCCTTAAAAGGTGTTTTGGGAGCTGGCGGGTGCTTTCAGGCAGTGACATCACTTAGCAATGCGTCTTGCGGCCGCATCATAGTGAAGCATGTGAAAATCGAACGTAGCAAACAATGCGCAACACGCAATTGAAAGGGAGACAAAGCACGGAGCAAATTAGAAGTATATAAAGGAAAACCACGCAGAATGGAATCAATCACCCTTCTCAGACCTCGAAGGAGAGTGTTGAGAGCTTCGGGGCGGAACATCAGACTGGCTGTTCCTGAACCATGTGGCGAACCACTGGTCGAAGCCGTCAGGGCCTGAGCTCCAATTTACGACCAACGCAACCGCCATCTCTACCGCCGCCACGAATCCAACGACCCACCACTCCGCAAGCCTGGCCGGATGTCCCTCCACGACGAAGAGTCTTTTCACTGACCACCGCCGAGCAATGTCTAGATATACTCAATGATCCAACCCAAACCTTCCCTCCACGCCTAGCCTGGCATGCCCTCCATAAGCTCTTTAGCCGCGTTAAGCAACGACTAAATCCCCATTCTGAGGAGGACTACGATACTCTCTCAGTCCTTTGCGCCCCCCTAGCTGAAGCCGTCTACAACTCAAAGTTGGAATTTATCCATAATCAAAAAGCACGACGCTCGGAGCAGCGTCCTGCGATTGCATCAACGATGCAATCTAGTTCTACTCCAGTCCTCGATAAGTTTCTCGAAGAAACTAACAATATCCTTCTCGACAAGAATGGCGAAAAATTACAGAGCTACTTAGTTATCGAGCCACCATTCAACGATCTATACAATACCATGATTGCACAGATACGCCAAGCTTTTCCGAAGGGCAGCGAAGATGCGTTGGAAGAGAAGTGCAATCGGAAGTTAACCGCGGCGCAAGAAGATTTGGACGGCTCATCCTGGGCGGCATTTGTGAAGTTCATTGCCAATTATTTCGTCTTTATACGAGATGTTGATGCGGGGAATTTGCTGGATACCTACAATTTGCTCAGTGAACTTCAACAGTATGTGAGAGAAGGAGCAGAATTAATGCATAGAAAACCACCATTTCGGTTACTTCAATCCGGCTTAGCATCTACTAGGAAACTCATCATCGTGTCCTGGGGTCTCTTAAAACCTTGGCAATTTCTGGGGTAGCTCTTGGCTAAAGACTGCAAGAGCCTCCCAGAGGACGATTTTATGCATCAAATCCGCTCCATATTTCTATTGCACCTGTCTGGTAGTCCTCTAATATAGCTATAGAGCTGACTAATGTATCGTAGGAAATGCAATAGCGCGCTCGCGCATCCTACCAATGGTGTCATCATTCTCCCTACTGTAATTTCCTATGCTCGTATGTTCGCTCGCCTCGCCATTGGTCTTGACAAGAGACCTGAGCTTATTGCTCATTTGGTAAGAAAGGCATCATTCGAGGATGACGGTGCAAGAGAGACACTTCCAGAACGAGCAGCAAACATACTTCGGCAAGCGTTCGTGACTTGCTTAAACGATCGAACACCTACTGCATCAGGAACAAGAGGCGGCAAACCCGATGGGAAAAAATCCGGCATCTACAAAATTGCGAATCTCTGCTTAAAGATTCTCTTTCAGGTCAGAAATCAGGTGTACTCCATCAGACATGTTCGAGTGTTGATGCATTACAGTGCAATAAAAGCCGCAATGGCGAGCAAATATTTACCAATATTTACAATCAATCACCTCCTCTGTCTATATACCCAGCTTCTGAGCGGGTCACATATCTTTACTACCTTGGACGCTTCATGTTCGCTAGTAATCACTTCTATGCCACGCAGCTCGCTCTTCAAGCAGCCTACGACCAATGTCTCGCAAGCCCCCAATGCTTACGCCAACGCCGCCTAATTCTCATATACCTAATTGCTTCCAACATAATCCTTGGCCGCTTTCCTTCAGAGTTCCTCTACCGACGACCGGAAGCTCAAGGCATCCGAGAACGCTTCAACCCCATCTGCCGCGCCATGGCTAGAGGTGACCTAGAATCCTTCCGCCGCCTTACAGACCCCAAGCACGAGCATGCTGATTGGTTCTTGCACTTCCGCATCTTCCTCCAAATCGAAAACCGCTGCGAGGTCATGGTTTGGCGCTCCCTATTCCGCCGCACCTTTCTCCTCGCCGGCGTCCAAGGCGACGCGAACTCCCGCCGCGCACCGACACTCGATCTCCACGATGTCTTGGCTCTGTTCACCTACCTGGAGAAGCGTGCCATGATGCCGCTCTCTCAGCTCGATGGCGGGCCTGGCCGCCGCCACACGAACTGGATCTTCATGTCGCAGGACCCGCCTCCCAGTGCTGCGTACATTGATCCAGATTTCGAGGGCTGTGAAGACTTTGAGCCCGAGATCTTGCTACCAACCATTCTGGGCATGGAGAGTATATGCTCCTCTCTTATCAATCAAGGCCTATTGAATGGATTCATCTCGCACAAGCTGCGCCGGTTTGCAATTCAGGGCGCGAAGAGAAAGGGCGCGCTGGCTGCTGGCTTTCCTAATGTATGGGAAGTCATCAAGTCACGATCTGACGATGAGGTACCTGGCTGGAAGAAAGATGTGTCGCAGGGAGGAGCTGTTGCGGGGGGATTTGGGCCGGGCATGGTTGTCAATTTGAGCGGTGCGAGGCCGGTTGGGGCCGCCGCATTTGATTGATACGGACGATTTGGGAAA
>Ga0307515_10007576_pt1 | contig 21431 bp, 12 predicted proteins | sample 17_EM_MG_FD_194513 | JGI IMG/M metagenome (GOLD analysis project Ga0307515, IMG submission 194513) | Populus trichocarpa ectomycorrhiza microbial communities from riparian zone in the Pacific Northwest, United States - 17_EM | ecosystem: Host-associated > Plants > Roots > Unclassified | place...
ATCATCTAGCATAAAAATCTGACTTGAATCTTCCTCGTGGGATCGACCCCTTGCTTGCTCTATACTATCTTGTGTGTTGTGTTTGAAGCTAGGGTAATTAATTTGTGCGACCGCGACATCGCAACATCCTTCTAGAAGGAAGTTGTCAACACTATTGTATACATTTTGAACTATGTTTTGTTTAAACTTGGATTAAAACTCATTTCTTATGAGTTATGAAACAACATAAAGCCCATGGTTAAATACTTCAGAGTGTTTGGAAATTCTTGCTATATCCTAAGATATTAAGAAAACTTCCATAAGTTTGATAACAAAAGTGATAAACGAATCTTTCTTGGATACTCATCAAACAACTAAGCCTATAGAGTCTACAACCTACAAACTTAAACTGTTATAAAATTAGTTAATATGGTCGTTGATGACAATCTGAAAGAATCTATCAAGAAAGATCTCGATATTATATGAGATAACTAACTCATCAGAACATGATGAAAAAGAACATGATGAGAGTCCCTCACATATTTTCTGAACAAATCATGAGAGAAATAATCTTTCTTATGGATAAAACACAATTATACTAAAGAAAGAACTACTGATAAATTGAATGAAAGTATGAGGTTAAGAAAAAAAATTGTTAATCAAGTCTCATATGTGTGTTATTTATCGTAGATTGAACCTAAAAAGGTTGAAGATACCTTACAAGATGAAAGTTGGATCAATGTCATGCATGAGGACCTAAATTAGTTCACAAGAAATGATGTATGAGAAGTGGTTCCATTACCTGATAGTCACAATATAATTGGAACCATATGGTTCTTTAAGAACAAATCAGAGTAGCATGGAAAAATCATCAGAAACAAAGTAAGATCGGTGACACAAGGATACATTCAAGTCAAATAGATTGATTTTGATGAAACATTTGCATTAGTAACTCGTTTGAAACCTATTCGTATACTGCTTGAAATTGCTTGTCACTTGAATTTCAAATTGTATCAAATGAGTGTGAATAGTACATTCCTAAATAAAACTCTATAAGAAGAAGTTTATATAGAATAACTCAAAGGTTTCACTAATCATTTGTTTCTTGATCATGTGTATAGGTTGAAGAAAGCCTTCTATAGTCTAAAACAAGCACTGAAAGCATGGTATGGACGATTAACAAAATATATGTTAGATAACAGTTTCAAAAAAGGATAAGGTGTCAGGACTTTTTTTTTAAAGAAAAACTAGCAAAAATCTACTCATAACTGATATATATATTAATAACATTGTGTTTGGAGAAACTCATGACTCAATTTCTCATAAGTTTACTAAAGAAATAAAATTAAAATTTGAAGTGAGTATGACTGGTGAGTTAAATTTCTTTCATAGCATACAAATTAAGTAGAGTGAAAATAAAATTTTTATTTCTTAATCTAAGTAAGAGATATGGTTATGAAGTTTGTAATGAAAGGAAAGAGTCATGTTCGTACACCTATGAGCACATCTGTCAAAATCATCTCAGATTCTACAGGTAAATGTGTTGATTCTACATTTTATAGAAGTATGATAAGGAGTCTCATTTACTTTACTGCTAGTAAATCTGACATTGCTTTTAGTATGGCTGTTTTTGCTTGATTCCAATCTCATCCCAAAGAATCACATCTTATAAAAAATTTAAAAAAAATCTTAAAATACCTTAGTGCTACAACTGACTATGGTGTATGGTATTCAAAAGATTCAAACTTGAGTTTAATTGGCTATTTATAAGCTGACTGGGCAGCTAATGCTGACGATAGAAAAAGCATTATTGGAGGGTGTTTTTATATTGGTGGCAAGTTGGCAGCATGGATGAGTAAGAAACAAAATTCAATCTCATTATCCATTGCAGAAGTCAAGTATATTACAACAAGTAGTCATTGCACTTAACTTCTTTGGATGAAGAAGATTTTAAGAAGATTATGGTTTCTCTCAAAATACTATAACTGTTTATTATGATAATTCCAATGCTATTATCTTTAAAAATCTTGTGCAACATTTAAGAACCTAGAATATAGATATAAGACATCACTTAATTAGAGACTTGGTTGAATCAAAGATTATTTTATTAGAATATGTGAACACCAAATATTAATTGGCTGACTTATTCATGAAACCTCTAGATGGTCTAAAATTTGAATTTCTCAAGAAAGTAATTGGTGTATGTAACATGCTTTAATTCTTAAAAGACATAAAATCTATAAATAAAAAAATATGTGTACAAAGTTTTGTTTATGTTTTTATATGTTTTTATATGTTTTTTTTACATAGGTGATAGGTTGTTAATACTGAAGCACGAAAGCAAATTTATAAGTATATCTAATCTATACATTTAAATCTCACAAATTTCATTTTCTTGGGATCAAGGAAAATCTTATCTGACATGGTGTTTACTTTTAAAATGATATTCTTTTAGAAGACCAAATAAATGTTATATTTTAAGCACTATGAGGAATTCTATTGTTTTACTAACGGTTAGAAAAAGTGAAATTGATTTAAATACAAGTATGCTAACAATTAAAGGGGAGTAACCTTGAATTGACTAAAGCTAGTTAAACCTAATACACAAACTGATAAGATACTCCTCCTAATAGATCCTTAAGAAAAAGTCAAGTGTTTACATCATTATAGAAATAGACAAACACTTCAGTATGGATCCATTCTACTCTCTAATTCCTTAAAGAAAAAGTCAATTTCTCACTGTGGAAATAGACGAGCAATTATATAATAGAAATGATAGAGTTCATCAAATCTTTTGTTAAGAGTGAAAATCTTCTGTGTCTAGATCCTGACATAAAGTTTGACTTTCAAGGTATACTTACACCTTGCTAGCATATCTTAGATCAAATAAAAGAAGATAAAGAAAAAATATTAAGTAGAATTATTGTCTTGTTCACTCACGCACTCACATCTTGTTTTGGTTAACTAAAAAGATATGCGTTCATGAATAATGATTGACCAATGAGGTAAGTATCTCCTTCAAAACTATCAATTATAAGTATTTTTAGGCTAGAAAATTGAGTTAGTTTATGTAGGTCCATATCCCTGCCTATGTGTACAATTAGATAAATTAGTGAGAAGAACACTTGAAAATGATGTGGCATAACTGAATTGTGAAATAAAAGAGAAATGGTTAGTCTAAGACGTCAATCTTCTTCATAACACTAACGTGTCATCATCAGAGAAACTATAGGTGCATTTATGATGCTTAAGGTGAGCTGAAACATGCGAAAAAACATTTTTTTCAAAGTTAAATTAATGGTTTTGATTATCAAAAGATGTAATCATCATTTTCTATCTCTCCCTTTCTCTTGATTTCTTGTTTTAAGGCACTCATCTCCCATTATTTTTCAAGAAATCTCTTCATCTTTACTTGATAACTTCTGATAAAAAAAGAAATTTATGAGACAAAACATCTACTTATCTTGCATCTAACCTTTCTGCAAAAATAATGAGGATATCCTATATTAATATGAAATTTCTTGAAGAAGATTATTGAAAAGAATGTGTCTTATAATCATTAGTGCACTATATTTATAGAACACATTTCTTTTGATTTATTGGTTTTGAAAATGACTAATGCATTTTCTTGTTGAAAGGATGTTATAAAGTAAAGCTAATAAGAAACCCGGAACCCCTGTTTAAACTTTTTCTAATAAGGAAGAACAAAAAACCTCTTCCCCTAAAAAGACTCCAGTCCAACCCTATAAGATTCAAAAGACAAACGAAAAGGTAAAAGCAGTGGCTAGTTCCTCTAAATATACAACATAGTCTGGAAAAACTGACCACTTCGTTTTCCCAGTGTTGAGATGGCTTACAAAAACAACTTCTCTAAGAAGAGTGTGATAGGTGAAAGAGAAGTTTCAGTAATTGATCTTTCTGACCCTATATTTGTGTTTATAGAAAACATCTTTAAGAAAAAGACAATGAGGTAAATTAACTGAAGGATCACTTGCTCCATATGTTAAAGTAGTAGGGAGTTCTATGCCAACTGTGAGCCTTTCCATCTTGATGATCACTCCATTACTTCTACTATTAGAGGTCAAACCCTTGAGTTGTCTCCTAATATCATTAACAAGTTATATGAGCTACTTGAAATCATATATCCTAGTTTTCCTTATAAAATAATAAAAGTCATTTCAAAGACTCAGACGAGTGATCTATTTGTTAGCCTTAAAGGACCAAGATGGTATGCTAAAGCACATAAATTGCCTATGAAAACTATGTTATTTTCTTATCGATTATTAGAAAAAGATGTGCTAACAAACATTTAGACTATTACAACACATATAAAGCTGATAGTTGAGAAAGCTCAGTTCATGTATGCTTTTGCTATTGATATTTCTATCGACCTAGCCACTCATTTTATTGATGCAATACAAAAAGCTACAACTAAGAATGAAATGAGTTTGCCTTTTGGTGGGTTGATATCTAGAGTAGCAATTATGGCAAAAGTACCCTTGCGTGATAGTGAGCTATCAATCAAGATTTAAGGAAAAATCATAGTTGTAACTATTGTCAAATCTAAAGCCATGGTCAGTAAAAATAGGTTATATTATAAATAGTTTACCTCTTTTCAGCCTGAAACTCCTCAAACCAACCTCCTACTCCCTTTTATAATAGAACAATTGTAATTACTATCAAACAAGTTTGATAGTTTTACTGGTAAGTAAGGACAAAAGATTGATGCAGCTAATAAATTACAAAGAGATATGTAACAAAATATTATGCAGGTTAATGACAAACTTGTTCCATTGGACTTAAATGTTGAACAAGTGCATCAATATGTTGTTGGTAAAGATAAGGAATATGATTGGTGACAAACCAAGAAGGTGACAAAGATGCATGCAAGGGAGAGGAAGTCAGCTAACTAGCCATCAAAATTCTTTTATGTCTAGGATTTTACTTATTTTTTTTATTAGTAATGAATATTGAATATTGAGTGTTCAGGTATGTCATAACTATGATATTTTTTTTAGTAGAGGAAGCTCCATGTTGAATACTTGATGCACTTTGAACTTGATGCATGTAGTTGCATAACAATATCTAATGCATGATAATTTTTTAACATATTATGAATTTTTAGGATGAAACATATTACATGAAGTATTCTTTAAATATGTTATGAATAGTTAGTATGAAACATATTAGGAACTGTTAGGATGTTGTTACATAAATATTATTAATTGTTCTCATGCTATATAACATTGTTTCGATTGTATTTGCAGGTATATTTTAGTGAAGTATTTGTTTATGATTAAATTATCTGAACTACTTGCATGTTAATTCATCCTTATTATGTTTTATCACAAATCTGTCAAAGGAGATTGTAAATGTTGAAATGATTGGCTTTGATTAGTGAAAAAATATTTACGTTGATGAAGATAAACTTGTTTAGATTGTTAGTTTATCCAAATTAGATAAAGAATTGGTCAAGTGATTATTTTTATAATTATCTAGTTTTCGTTTCTGTAATACCAGATAAATCAAATGATATTGAGCATGTTTCCCTCCAAAATCTACCGAAACTTTAATGTTGCACAAAAAAATTGTTTTTGCATCAATTCAAAGCCCAAAAAGGTCTGTTGAACGCCTCGTGGCTATGTCATAATAGATCCGAACACTTGCTAAAGGACTCAATGATTAATTACTAGATAGAAAAAAACTAATTAGAAAAATCTCTCATGGGTTCACTAATTACTTGACTGTTGGCAGGTCTCTTTGTATGTATTGTCCGGAAAGAGGACTCAATGATTAATCGTTCGCCGGAACCAGAAGTAAAAATTTTGATAGATAGGGATCCCATCAAAACTTCTTTCGAGGAATGGGCTAGACCAGGTCATTTCTCAAGAACAATAGCTAAAGGACATGATACTACCACTTGGATCTGGAACCTACATGCTGATGCTCATGATTTCGATAACCATACCAGTGATTTGGAAGAGATCTCCCGAAAAGTCTTTAGTGCTCATTTCGGCCAACTCTCCATCATCTTTCTTTGGCTGAGTGGCATGTATTTCTACGGTCCTCATTTTTCCAATTATGAAGCATGGCTAAACGATCCTACTCATATTGGGCCTAGCGTCCAAGTAGTTTGGCCAATCGTGGGCCAAGAAATATTGAATGGTGATGTGGGTGGGGGTTTCCGAGGAATACAAATAACCTCTGGTTTTTTTTCAGATTTGGAGAGCATCTGGAATAACTAGTGAATTACAATTGTATTGTACGACAATTGGTGCATTGGTCTTTGCAGCCTTAATGCTTTTTGTTGGTTGGTTCCATTATCACAAAGCTGCTCCAAGATTGGCTTGGTTCCAAGATGTAGAATCTATGTTAAATCACCATTTAGCAGGGCTACTAGGGCTTGGGTCTCTTTCTTAGGCGGGGCATCAAGTCCATGTATCTTTACCAATTAACCAATTTATAAATGCTGGAGTAGATCCTAAAGAGATCCCATTTCCTCATGAATTTATCTTGAATCGGGATCTTTTGGCTCAACTTTATCCCAGTTTTGCCGAGGGAGCAACCTTATTTTTTGAATTGGTCAAAATATTTGAAATTTCTTACTTTTCGTGGAGGATTAGACCCATTAACTGGGGGTCTATGGCTGACTGATATTGCACACCACCATTTAGCTATCGCAATTCTTTTCCTAGTAGCAGGTCACATGTGTAGGACTAACTGGGCCATTGGTTATGGTATAAAAGATATTTTAGAGGCTTATAAAGGGCCATTTATAGGTCAGGGTCATAAGGGCCTATATGAGATCCTAACAACGTCATGACATGATCAATTATCTCTTTACCTAGTAATGTTAGGCTCTTTAACCATTGTTGTGGCTCACCATATGTATGTCATGCCCCTTTATCCATATCTAGCTACAGACTATGATACACAACTGTCATTGTTCACACATCACATGTGGATTGGTGGATTTCTCATAGTTGGTGCTGCTGCACATGCAGCCATTTTTATGGTAAGAGACTACGATCTGACTACTCGATACAACAATCTGTTAGATCATGTCTTTAGGCGTCGCGATGCAATCATATCACATCTTAACTAGGTATGTATATTTTTAGGCTTTCACAGTTTTGGTTTATAAATTCATAATGATACCATGAGCGCTTTAAAGCACCCTCAAGATATGTTTTCAGTTACTGCTATACAATTACAACCCGTCTTTGCTCAATTGATACAAAACATGCATGCTTTAGCACCTGGTGAAACGACTCTTGGTGCAACAGCAAGCACCAGTTTGACTTGGGGGGGCGATGACTTAGTGGCAGTGGGGGCAAGTTGCTTTGTTACCTATTCCATTAGGAACCGCGGATTTTTTGGTCCGTCACATTCATGCATTTACAATTCATGTGACGATACTGATACTCCTGAAAGGAGTTCTATTTGCCTGTAGCTCTCATTTGATACCAGATGAAGCAAATCTTGGTTTTCGTTTCCTTTGAGATAGACCTAGAAGAGGGGGGGGACATGTCAAGTATAAATTAAAAAGAAGATAATTACAAGTTATCCAAAGATAATTGTGAGAGAAGTGTTTTTGTGAAACACAATAGCAATATATTAAAAACATAACTAGGAAACTTGAAGATATTGTTTATCAAAGGTTCTTATTCTTATCACATAGATATGTATAAAAGGTATGAGAGAAGCACTTGTAGTAGAGCAAGAGTGCCTCATCAACTAAGGCGTTACACAAAGTTGTAGAGAATATACTATTGACACATGAGTTGATTGTGAATAAATTTCTCAATAAGAATTGTTCACTGAAGAGTTGGAGAGCCTGCAAACTCTTAAGGGAGAGTTCCTATACTAACTGTTAGCAATTAGATGTTCTAATTAGGATGATAATAGTTTGAGAATCATAAGGTGTTGTGATAGGCTATTGCGGTATAAAACAAAACCTTGACAAGTAAGGTAGTATATGTACAAAGGATTTGTAGTTAAATATACTCATCTTGTAATCTTTCAAACTAGTGAAAGTTGTTTATCATTGGTTTGGCTTCCCCGAAAGGTTTTTTTAAATTTTGAAAAGTTCTTCTAACTTATTCATTTAAGTTTTATGCACTTATATTTTTTTTGGTTACTAATAGGTGTTTACCAAGTGTTAGTAGATTGCTTCATAGCATACATGGAACAAAAATGGGACTGTTAATTAAGATTTATGTTTTAAAGACATTCATTCCAATTTCATCATTTTAAAATTTCTTTAATGGGTTTGAATTAAAGTTTTAACACAACTTGAAACAACAAATGATACAAAAACCCATTTCCCTACTTTTATCCCTTTATGATCGAATCTTGTCAAGTTTTCCAATCCTTGGATTTCCTTCCAATTTCTCTCTAATTTACCAACATTAATACACTAATATAAACTTTAACAACATGCAAATTCATCACAGAACAATTCAACCTTCCACCATTCCTATTTGGTTGAAACCCCTTTACAATTCAAACTTGGCCGAACCTATCCCATCATCACCCTAGGGTTCCCCTTTTGTTTTCTTTATGATTACACTCAACTACACATACTCAAACATCAATTTAGAAACTCACATACATGAATTAAATCAAATCTTTTCCCATCAATGAACCTATTTTAGTTGAACTCCATTAAGGAAACTCATGAATTTTTTTTCAAGTTTTCTCAACGATTCTACTTTACCCAATCAGAGCATGGCTTGAAGTTGAATCTAAAAAAAAAAGGCACTGTCATATGATTACAATGGTCATCGGTATGACAATACGAACACAAATTTGTTTGAGGTTTTTAATAATATTTTAAAAAAATATTTGTAGCTTATTTGTATTGGCTATAATGCAAATAATCTTTTTTTAGGGGTAATAAATTTTATAGAGAAGTGCGGGAAATGATTAACATTTTGGTATATCTATTTGATATTAGAATGATATGGTTTCAGTCTAAGACACCTCCAACAGTTGGTGTTACAAGAGAAGTCGGGGAAATGATTAATATCAATAAAGCAACTTTTCATTTAAGGAAAATAACAACTGTATCATCGACCATGTTCATATCTAATTGATTGTTGCACTTTATAAAATATGAACTATATTTAATGTTTTTATGATTTCTACTCAAACTTGTCATACAAAAATATATATAGTCCTCGTTTTCAACCCTTACTTGATACGCTGTTTTAGCCTGTATATATATATATATATATATATATTTGTGTGTGTGTGTGTGTGTGTGTGTGTGTGTGTGTGTGTGTGTGTCCAACTAGATGAAAAATGGATAAGGTTTGAAGGAAAACCATTCATTTACATAAATAAGATAGATGCTAGAGAGGAGCACTCATTGAATAAATATGGCATATGCGGTCAAAAGGGTCATAACAAAAAAACTAATGAAACTAAACAATGTATGTTAATTGTTTATATTTGTTCCAAATTATGTAAACTTCACTTATTATTTTTAATTCAACTATATAGATGTTTAATTGTATTGCAAAGACTAATAATTTGTTTATACAAGACCTTGATAGAGGCATGGTTTGGACCTGAGGAGTTTCTATTGCTTCTAAGAGTATTGATAGACATGACCATCTAGTTGTTAAGGCATATCCTGATCATAAGTCGATTCTATATATGTAGAACCAACATCGTTTCAATGATATGTAGAGCAGAGAGGTCGAATCTCTAGATTAATAACTATTTTAATTAAGTAATTTACATAAATAAAATTTAACTACTTTAATTGTTTAAATAACTAAATTGTTTAATTTTTAGGGTGGTGATAATGTAACACCTCGTTAACATACATTGATGAAGTTGCATGAGTGTGTCTGCCTATATGTTATTGAGACTATCTTTTTCTAGATCAGTCAACTGTGTGGCATATATCTTGATCACGTATTGATTGTAGCTTTGGTTGAACAATGGGAGTGCAAGACACACATACTTTACATTTATGTAATGGTGAGATGACACCCACATTGCAGGATGTTGCCATGTTAACCAGTCTTCCAATAGATGGAGCCCCTGTGATAGGATGTAGAGGGTCGGTTCACAGAGATGTTTTACGTGATCATCTATTAAGACAGGTGCCTCCAACTCGTGCTTATGAGGGCGATTGCATCAAATTGACATGGCTGAATTTAAATTTTAAGACTCCCATGGCAGATGTTATAGAGGACCAATTAGTTATGTATGCTCGGGCATACATATTATATATGTTTGGACGTCTTATTTTCACAAGTACTTTTGGTAATGTAATACCATTATTCTTTGAGACACTACTCAAGGATTCATGACCCATTTGTAATTATAGTTGGGGGGGCTATGCTTGCATATCTTTATCAGCAACTATGTAAAGTATGTCTACAAATGAGAAGATAAATCATGGAGTGTTTATTATTTCTCCAGGTATAATTATTTTAAATTATTTGATTATTAAAATTAATAGCATTTTAAATACTAACTTAAAACTGTTAATGTTGATTAATATAGGTTTGGTTATGGAAGCATATTCATATTGGATGTCTAGAGAGCTGGGATAATAATATGTTTGACATTGTCATTTAGAGGCCACAATCCATTGGTTCTAGGTCATTCTAGTCAACATGTTATTTAGATAAATTGAATGCAAAAAATGTACTAACTTTGTGGCTTGTCATGTAAGATGGTGTGGGGCTAGACATTTCATAGTAAATCCTACTCATGTCCATAAGTTCTATTGGGATGAGTTGGATGCACAATAACCACATAAGGTATGAGTTACAAATGTATTGTATTTTTTTGTTATTTGAATGTAAATTATTTAGTTTCAACTTGTTATCTAATATAAGTCTTTCAAATGTTCTAATAGGTCATATGGATGTCATAAATGAAGGACTTGATACTTTCAGCTTTGCCTATATGCTATGAGGGATCTGATCTTTGTTTAGGATAGGTCTTGTTGCATTGCTTCAACATTGTTGAGATGCATTGCCCAAATAGGGTAATGTGACTGTCTGGACTATCTTAGCATATACTAGATTATATTGATATCGTTGATGATCTGTATAGTATTAGTTGTTAGGGTAAGCGTAAAGGGAATTGACTGATGATTTAGGCATCTTACCTAGATCTTTGGGATGCTAGGAGAGATTGTGTTTTTTAGGAGCAACGTTTGATGATTAATGCAGATTTCTATATAAGATGGTATCTGACCATTACATGTCATTTTATTACACCTACCTTGTTGCGTTTCTTAAGGCATCCATGTAATCTGATGAATTATGCTCTCCAATATGCGAGACAAAATCGATTGATATACAATATTTTTTTAAATATTTTTAATGCTATTATATAGATTCATTAATTGGTACATGAGGCTTGGAAAACAACAATGACTATTTATGAAGCGTCGATGAGATGAGACATATTATGGCCAATACCACACTCAGTTTATGTCATGGTTGACTTCAAGAGGTTAGGGAGGTTGAGCGTCTTGAAGTGACATTGATGGAAGATGAGATTGTTTATTGTAGAAGTGTTGGTGATAGTGGTCTGTCCACGAGTGTTCCAGGCTCGTCCACGAGTGTTCCTAATTCATCCATGAGCTAGGGTGTTATTGTTCCTCCTCACCCATACACGAAATAGGAGTAGTCAAATCCCAAAATATATTTTTCACTTGTTCTATTTTACCAAGTTCCCATAAAACTCGAAATAGAAGCAGTCAAATCCCAAAATAGGCTTCTAAATAATAATAATAATAATAAAAACCTATGAAATTAATAATTTTCTTATCATTTTTTTTAGGAAGAAGCCTTAATAATTATAGCCTGAAATCCACACCTAACATCCAAACTTAAATTTTATTTATATAATATATTGAATACAATTGGGTGCATTTATATAGTTGAAATGTGATATTATAATGTCAAGAAATATTGATTTATAATATATTCTATCCTTGACACCTGATAATGATAAAGAAACTATGAATAAAAAAGACGATTTATATGAGAATGACCGTTATTTCTATATTCATAGTTTGTCCATTAAAACAATCACTGAATTATGCATATATTTAATTGCCACATTAAATTAAAGAAGGCTCCTTGTAATCCTCCTCAGCCGCACCGTCGCTTAGGCAAACAGCCCAGCTCACCGCAATGGTAGAGTCTTCTTTCTTTATTAATTTCTTATTCTTTTGTATGGTCAACCTAAAACACTTAAACGTTGATAACGACACTCATGCAATGTTAAATTAAGTGACATAGCCCAATAATGGTTTTCTTGTTAATCGTGTTTTTCATTATTGTATTTGTACAAAAATGTAATTAATTAGGTGGGACTTTCCCTGTCACGCCTCACAGATCCAAAGCAAAAATACTCTTTTTAATCACGTCTTTTACTAATAACATTACAAGTTTTCTTCTAACTTAGAACTATACATGCATTGTAATTAGCGCAATTAGCGCTTCCAGAAATATAGCTATGGTTAAATTTTAAAGTGTTTTTTATTTAAAAATATATTAAAATAATATTTTTTATTTTAAAAAATTATTTTTGACATCAACACATCAAAATAATTTAAAATAAAGAAAAAAAAATTTCAAATTTTTTTAAAAATATTTTTGAAACATAAAAACAAATAATATTAGTCGAATTGAATTTTGTTTTTAAATTATGTTGCGAACATTGGTGGAACTAGGGTTGCAGACAGGGAACGCGACTCTCCTAATTTTTTGTTTTAAATAAATAAATTCATTAAAATTTAGCTATACTTTTTAAAAAAAAAACTGAACTTTTTTATGCATAATTATTTTAAAATAAAAAATTACAACTTATTTCTTAATATATAACTTTTAAATCTCATTAGATATGTGTGATTAATTATTTGTTCTTAATATATTTACTGACTCCTTCAAAGTAAATTTTATAGCTCTGTCCTTGGTTGTGAAAGAGTTAGGATTCATAATGAGAAATAGAAAAGAAAGAAAAAGCTTTAGACCCAAAGGAACTACTCTACCTTTTTTTATATATTTTTTTTGTGTGATAAAGTGAGTTGCGTGGTACATTTGATCCAGGAATAATAATTTAATCTGGACTTATTGATACCTACGTGATTTGAATTAAAAACATGAGTTTTTTTATATAATTATATTATTTAATAAGTAATGAATATGATATAAATATTATTAAATTTGATTTATAATCTGCTCAACCTAACTTGAAATATATATCTATATTATATAAATATATTTATAAAGCACTTAGATTTTTTTAATATAATATGATATATACATATCTCACAATATATATATATTAATTATAATTATAAATAATAGTAAGACAATGAATATGTATATTTTTTTTATGTAATACATAATAAATAAAATATAAATATATAAAAAAATATGGATATCCATTGTTACCCTTTGCTCGTTTATTTTGATGATGAAGCGTGACGAGACTAGATGTGAAATTATAAGCAAACGATGAAAGTCACATGTATTTTTTGTCTTTACATAAATTTTTAAATGTCAAAGCGCAGGCATTCTTTATAATTTTATTAAAAATTATATATCTTTGTTGATTACATCAGTTAAAGCAAAAGACAAGATGCCATCTTCCCTCTATACACACACATTCCTCCCTTCACGAAATAGCCAGTTGAGCGATGTGACGAGCAATTGTGCTGTTGACTCCATTGATATGCCCACGAAAATGCATTTTTTGAAAGGATTGGGACAAAAACGAAACATCCTCAGAGATCAGACTCGACAATATTCGCCAGCTGAGGGTTGCGCCAATTAGCTAGTTGGATCGAAAATAAGGTAGCAGTTGGTATAACTTTATAAAAATCCAAAATCTATTGCCGTTGAGTGATGTGATGAGCAATTGGTTCTTTTTAATTGCAAGTAATTATTAAATATTTAATTGCATGCAATTACTAAACTCTATATACTTCTTTTAATTGCCTTTTAACAGTTACAAAACATTATAAAATGGTTTTTAAATTTTTAATGGTTTAAAACTTAAGTATTTGTACTGTCTCGTCTACCTACAACAACAAGAACAATTATAAAATCTATTTTTACTAGCTGTAAAATTTTCATCCTCCAACGAAAAAGTTGCTTCCAGCTCCTTTATATTTTTTCTTCAAGTAAACTAAAGTCATAGCACACAATTTTATTTTGTTGTTCCATTCAAGCAAGAGTGGTGATATTCTTTGTAGAGTTTCAAGGTGATTAAGCTTGTTTTATCCTTGAAATGACATGCAATACTCTGTTGAGCTATTCTTTCGTAATCTTTTTATGCGGAAGATACGTATCATCTCAGGAAAGCAACCTGGTTATATCTCAAGTCAATCACCTAAATAATTTTGTTTAAGCTATTTCTTAGTGTTTTCTATCCATATCATCTGGTAATATCCTTCTAATCTCCAACAATTTAAGACGAAAATACTATGAAGAACACTAATGTTATCAATGGGCAAAGCTCCGTTGGAGTGGGTGACCTTAATGAGCGATTTCGCTTCCATGGAGAAATGTTCAAAAGATGAAGGTAAAAGACCTTAATTTATCTTACACTATTGAATGCCAGCTATGTCTTAACTAGAAAAACCCTAGCAAAAAGAAGAATGAAGAAGGGTAAGCTTAACATGAGATAAAAGTTAAGAAATGAAGGAAGGATAATAATAATTGTTGTAATTATTTACTAAATTATCTTTTTGATGATCTTTATTAGGGTTTTACTTTTTTCAAGAAGATTTGGAAGGTGCTCTATCAAAAATATGATACTGAAGAAGTTGGTTCCATGAAGTATGCTTGTGGATGATTTTTCAAGTTCAGAATGAATGAAGAAAAGCTCGTGGTTGATCAATCCAATGAACTTCAAATGCTTGCTCATAAGAAGCGTAACAAAGTCATCCAAGTAGAGTAGCAAATGCAAGTTGCAGACATCATTAATAAATTGCGAATCTTTGAAAGACTTTTTCAAATGTTTGAGGCATAAATAAAAAAGGCTCTCAATTAAAGCTCTAATTACCCATGTAAGTGTAGAAGAATAAGCAAAGAACCAGGAAAAATTCATTGAATTCAATGGTTTAAATGGTACCAAGGTAACACCACTAGAAAATTGTTAAATAGAAACAGAATTACCAACAAAACATATTTTATCGGTAATGTTCAATGAAAAAAACAACAAAAAAATATTCGTTGGTAATTACTAATGGAAATGCAAAAAAAAAAAAATTAAAAACTAAAAAAAAATTTAACAATTGAAGGCTGGTTGGGTTGACCATTTTAGGATGGCGTCGCGACTGCTGTGGCATCAATTGACCAAAAAGGCCCACACTAGGATGTAGTCAGATGTTAGGCCATTGTTTGCTTACAAGTTTTATCAAATTTAGTGGAGAGATGAAGCATTAAATACCTTAGGAAGGAGGCCACTCAAGCAGCTTTTTCTGATGAAATGAAGAATAAGATGAATAGTCACTAGACGACACGTTGTCTGGTCCCCCTCTCTTTTCTTTTCTTTTTTTACTATTTTCAAAACAGCTCCGTTTTAGGGATTTAGAGTTTTAATTTAGGAATTTTTCCAAAGATCAATTTGGTCCTCCACGTTTTAATTTCTTTTAATAGTACCCCTAATTGACTCGAAACTTCTAATTTTATGCAATTTTACCCCTATCGAACTTCAATGCCAGTGCTGAATTTTAGCGCCTTTTTTCATTTTAGTTCTTGGTTTTGGATTTATACAATTTGACCCCCAGTTGACCATTAAACTTTTAATTTTCTTTAATTTAACCCATGATTTCAATCAATTGAGTCCCCAGAGTTCGGCACCTTTTGCAAAATGATCATTGGCTGTAAATTTCTTCAATTTAACCCTTCATTGACCCTAAAACTTTGATTTCCTTGCAATTATACCTCTAATTTTAATCAATTAACTTGGTAAAGATTAAATTTGGTCTCTTAAAATTCTAATTTTCTCAATTAAGCCCAAACTAGGCTCCAAAACTTAATTTTTCACCAATGAAGCTTCTAATAAAATTAATTTGACCAATTTAAAGTATAATTAAATCCTTGCACCTAATTAAATCCTTTAATTGGACCTAAGTTAATTCTTAAACATAATTAAATTTAATTTGGCCCATGATTAAATCAAAATGGCTTATTAAAAATCTAATTATGTCTTTAGGCTTAATTTATATGTATATTCATCCAATAATCACGTAACTTGATCTTAAATTTGCATTGTCTCTCCAATTTTGGGTAAAATAGAGTACAATTAGGCTTCCAATTCCATCCAAAATTGCAGGTTGATTTTTTATACATGTGAGATCCTCTCAGTTTACTTTTGCCAAAATGTCAGTCTTCTTGCTATTATTATTATTATTATTTTATTTTATTATTTTGGAAAGAAAGAAGATGAATTTAAGGAATAACTTAGAAATAGGTTATGACAGTTGCCCCCTTCTTTATAATGTTGACGACAAAAGTCTCGTAAGAGACTTTAGATTGTAAGCTTTCTAAGGAAGAAAAAGGAATGAGAGATAACAAATTAACCAGATCAAGAAATAGTCAATCCTTCTATAAATGTTTGAAGTGAGGGCTCAAAAAGCACACTCAGAAGAAAAAGGGACAAGGCTAGAAAGCACACTATCCGAAGGACGAGGGCTAGAAAGTGTACTCGAAGGAAAATGAGATAGAGTTTGTAAAGAAAAAAGATGGTCTTTGTGAAAGGCTTTTTAAAGTGGTATGGTTGTACCAGGCAACCTGCTTATTGGTAGAATTCAGAGGTTTTGAAATGGTCAAATCATCATGGGTGACCTGCCCAGATGAAAAATACAAAGGTTTTTCCAAATTGGTCTCATTGTAAAGGGTGAGCTACCCAGGTGGAAAAATACAAAGATTTTTCGAGTGGTGAAAAATGAAAAGATTTTTCAAAGCAGTCTTATTGTAATGGGCGACTTGTCCAGGTGAAAAAATACAAAGATTTTTCAAGGTGGTCTCATTATAATGGGCGACCGGTCCAGGTGAAAAATGCCAAAATTTTTCAAAGTGATCTTATTGTAATGGGCAACCTGTCTAAGTGAAAAACACAAATATTTTACAAAATAGTCTCATTGTAATGGGCAACTTGCCTAGGTGAAAAATGCAAAGATTGTTTTTTGAGTGGTCTTATTGTAATCGACGACCTGTCTAGGTAAAAAATACGAAGATTTTTCAAAGTGGTCTCATTATAATGGGCGACTGACCTAGGTGAAAAAGATTTTTCAAAGTGGTCTTATTGTAATGGGTAACCTACCAGGTGAAAAAATAAATTTTTTTTCAAAACTAGTCTCACTGTAATGGGTGACTGACCTAGGTGAAAAATGCAAAGATTTTTCAAAAAAATAGTTTCATTGTAATGGGGGACCTACCTAGGTGAGAAACATAAATATTTTTTATAGTGGTCTTATTGTAATGGACAACCTGCCCAGATAAAAAATACTAAGATTTTTCAAAGTGGTCTCATTGTAATGGGTGACCTGCCTAGGAGGAAAATGTAACTTACCTGATGAAAGGATTTGGCCAGAGATGTCTTGAAAAGATGATAAGATAAGGCTCAAATGCGTATTATCAAGAAGATGAGAGCTTAAAGGAGCATTCATATGAAAAGAGATAGGGCTAGAAGGCACACTATCAGAGAGATGAGGACTTAAATATGTGCTAAAAAGAAGAAGATAAGGCCTGAAGACGCACTATCTGAGAGATGAGGACTCAAAGGCTCACCAAGAATAGATGAGATAAGGCTAGAAAATGCATTATCTAAGAAGTGAGGTTTACAAAGCGCACTTAGAAGGGAAAGATGAGATAGGGCAAAAACCTTACTATCTAAGAAGTAAGGGCTCAAAGTCGTGCTCGAATAGAGGAAGGGTTAGAAAAAGCATTACTCGAGAGATAAGGGCTTAAAGATGCACTCAAAAGGATGAATATAAGGCTAGAAAGTGCACTATCTAAGAGATGAGGGCTCAAAGACGCGCTTGAAAGGAGGTAAAGTTAGAAAATGCGCTACCTAGAAGATAAGGGCTCAAAAGCGCAGTAAAAAAGAAAAAGATAGGGTTAGAATGCGCTCATCTAAGAGATGACGACTCAAAGGCGTACTCAAAAGGGGGTAGGGTTAGAAAACGCACTACCTAGAAGATGAGGGCTCAAAGACGCACTCGAAAGGAAAAAGATAGGATTATAAAATGCACTATCTAGGAGATAAGGGCTAGAAAGCACACCCGGAAGAGAAAGATGAGATAGGACTAGAAAACGCATTATCTGATATGTGAGGGTTAGAAAGCGCACTACAAAAGAAAAAAAATAGGGCTAAAAAGCACACTATCTGGGTTGAGAGCTCGAAAGTGATCTTAAAAGGGTGAGAAATAAGGCTAGACAACGTCTTATCTAAGATGGTTGAAGGTTTAAAGGCGCACTAAAAAAGCTAGGGTTGGTAAACTACTAGCCCATCAAGGATTATTTTCATTAGTTTCTCAACGAGGACTCAAGTGTAATGCATTATGATGCATGTATACTTACATGAGAAATATAGGTCCCCTTTTATTCACAGACTTCCCTTTTCTAGAGTTGGGTCTCTATTAATTAATTTCAGTAGCCTTCTACTTTCGCTTACTCGAGCCATTACTTGTTCTCTTGACCTCATTATATAACAAATCTTTAGATTATATCTTCATGTCTTCCTACTTAAAGACCTTTATCTTCAGTTTTGTTCAACATCCTTTTGTCTTTCTAGAAAGGGAATTTTAGAGTCAGTCTAATTATGTTTATTGGATTGCTCCAGTCTGATCATGTCCTCAAGTGTTCTAGGATTTTTCTATGGATGAAGTCATGTAGGACGAGGTTGGTTATTTACAAGGATCATTTTATTAGAAAGTTTGGGAACTTCAAAGCCATTCCAAACATAAAAACCATTTTGATGTCAATTTCAAGCAAACTTGTTCTAAAAAGAATTCAAGAGATTTCCATGGATATGTTTTCATAAGAGTTGAAACTTTTTTTTTTTGGGTTTTGGTGGAAATGTGAAGTGGTGTTTTGTTGATCAAAAAAGGTTCAAACTTTAATTTGAGGGTTTTAGAGAACCAATCTTCAAAGCATTTATTTTGTTTGTATGAATAATGGAGCTTGTTTCACATAAGAAAGCATTGCTTAATGATCCAGATTACCTGCCTTTGATAAAAAAGAGTTTGATTAGGCATGTAATGTAGGCTTTGGCTATTGACTATGAAGAGAAAGGATATTTGTAGGCTCAAAAGATGTTTAAAGGATTTCAAGACTAAGGATCACTGGTGCTTGTTTCCAAACATTTTTATCCTTTAAATTGTTTTGCAAAATGGTCCATCTTACCCGCTAGTGTCGGGCTTGGGCCTTTTCTCTTTGTTTTCTTTATTTGGTTTTGAGCATTATCATATTAGTTATTTTTGTAGAATGCTCAAACACTTTGGATTCTTTCATGCCCCCTTAGCTTTGTTTGGGCATGTTTAATCATTGAGGATCTTTCTGCATATTTCTTGCACTTGCCCCTCAGTATGGGATGTGATCTTAATCAAGGTTATTTTTCAAGAAAAACACATTAGGCTCAAAAAGGGATTGTAAGGGATTTTTTTAGTATTGTGAAAGGACCATCAAAGATGACATTTTCTCATTTCAAACGCATGCATTCAGAATCAATAAGCTTTGCTTTCTTTCATGCCAATATGCAAAATGGTTTCTCATTTTTCATTTAGTTAAAACTTAGCTTTGAAGTCATCTTATGGTGTTTGGGTTGTTCTTCAGGTTTTTTCTTTTTCTAGGTGATTGCTTGAATTTCCAAAACTTATTTATTAGAACAAACACCAATTTGGCTTTTTATTTGTATTGAGACTATGATTTCCTAAAAATCTTTGTGAAAATATGAGATCATGCATAGGTTTTAAAGAAAAAGGGAAACACACCAAAGAATTACTGTGAGTAAAGGGTGTGCTTGTCTAGGTGTGTAATTTGCATGAAACAACACCAAAAATGAAGGCACATCATGAACATAAGAAAACACATGATCCTATTAAAAGGAAGGGCTCATTTGATGAAGAAAGTCTTGTGGCATCATGAGCCAAGTTGCCAACAAAACTAAAATAGGTTAAAAAAGACATGATCAAATAGAAGGCAATAATAGGTGCAGGCTTCATCTTTTGATTCTAGTGCACTTTCCCTTCGGCTAGCCTCCTCATAAAAGCTCTTATGGATAGAAAACTTTAGTAGAATTTTTTCCTTTATGGATAACCCTTTTAAATTTGAGTACCTCAATAATTCATGCTGCCTTCTTTGCACCTTGCTTTTACTATTAGTGCTTTTAAATTTCCCCAGTATTCCGCCTCTAGTGCATTTACTGATCCACTGCCTGAAGCATGATTGGATAAAGGGTTCGTACTCACGTTCAGAGCTTCTTTGAATGTTATCCACCCAACTTTAATCAACTACATGAAGGTACTACAAATATGAATGTTATGTCCTGCAACACCAACATGGTACTTGCAGGTGAGGTCAGGTTTGTACTAGTTGGGATAAGGTGGCTGCAGAGGTGCCAAGGGTTCGAGAGTACATGCTTAATGCTTAGTTGCTTCTTGTACATCTCATTTAGAGGTAACGGTAATGAAGGTAGTTGTTCCTGGAGGACCCTTTAGTAATTCTTCTTCGGGAAAGTTTTAGTTTGGCTTTTGGCATGGAGGTTTTAAGGCTCAGGTTTTCAAGTAGGAAATGAGGAGTTGATGTTGACAATTTGGGATGGAGTGTGGTAGTTTTGGAATTGGTTTTTCCTTACCCTTATAGCCACCTTCAACATGATCGACCTTCTTCATTTTCCCTTCAAAGCCTCTTTTCTCAATGGACACAGAAATTCTACCACTCCCTGACTCCTTGTTCGATGCGCCCAGCTACTGCCACAATGTTAGTGAATTACTAGGCTTAACTACCTATCACATGCTCATAGTATGACTGACGCCTTGAGCATGTTGGCAAATAGAATGATCATTTCTTTATCCAAAAATGATGGATGCACTTGTGCAGCTAGATCTCTCCATCTCTAGGCATATTCTCTTATGCTTTATTTGTCTTTTTTTCTTCTAGATTAGACAAGCTAGTTCTATCGGGAGCAATGTCCATATTATACTTGTACTGCTTGACAAAAACATCTACCAGGTCTTTCCATCTGCAGATCTTTGTTGTGTCCAATCTCATGTACCGGTTCAATGTCGCCCTTCTTAAACTATCTTGGAAAAAGTGCACCAGTAGTTTTTCATCGTGTACTACTTATACCATTTTATTTTAGTAGGATTTAAGATGAGTGATGGGGCACTGTGTTCCGATGTATTTGATAAATTTAGAAACATAGAACTTCTTTGATACAACCATATTCGAGAC
>Ga0307515_10007577_pt1 | contig 21431 bp, 27 predicted proteins | sample 17_EM_MG_FD_194513 | JGI IMG/M metagenome (GOLD analysis project Ga0307515, IMG submission 194513) | Populus trichocarpa ectomycorrhiza microbial communities from riparian zone in the Pacific Northwest, United States - 17_EM | ecosystem: Host-associated > Plants > Roots > Unclassified | place...
AATTCTATTCTTTCAATCAGAACTTACATTAATACAAGTATCATTCTTGTGCCCACCATCCTCCTCTCCCTTCTCTTCTCCCTCTCTTCCACCCTCTTCAGAACCTTCCAAAGTGTATGTATAATGATTAGCTGTTGCTCACGTCTAGCCTTAAGACGGCTAGCACGGATTACCATTGTCGGCCTGATTACATGCTCAGTAATCTCCTTCCCTGTCGCTCTCATCATTTCTACCACAAATATCTTCACATTATGTCCTAGTTTCAACTTCAAAGCATTTGAAAGGCAACAGTTGTACGAAATCTGGCCATATATGGGGTCATTGATCATTTGCCCATGTTTCTCTATTCCCATGCACTCTTGTTCTAATTCGTCCTGCTCCAAGGTGCACTTGAACATTGATGTGGGAATGTATGGCTGTTTCGGGCCGCCGTTATTGTCGATGAAATCAACCAACACCTCCCAGTTCCTCACATCTGTATACGAGGCGATGAGTTATTTGGGGCCTAGAATCATGTCCTTGCGATTCGACTCCAAGTGAATCATAACCGTGAACGTTGTATTTGGCAACTCTGGGAGGTTACTTCTTGCCCTTTGGCCCGCACGCTCTACCAAATCTGTCGCTGGTGGCTTGAAGCCTCGCCTTCCCTTTTACCTTGCCTCTCGAATTTCGCTTCCACATTTCTTAAAAAACATCCCCTCCCACTTCCGGCAAATCCATTCAGGATTATCGAAATTCACCAATGGCTGCCAGTTCTCGAATGTCGCCAAAAAATCTGCGACCGCCGACTCCCAGCGCAGGGGTCCATCTCGAGCTGGTTTCAATCAGTTCTGCCCCGGGATGATGGACCGATGCTTCTTCTCAAGAAAGCCCTCCACCCATACTTACTCCCACTTGTTGAATGCACTTTAATTGGCCTGCCCCATCCTTTTGGCAAATTGCTTCAAAGAGAACTCTGTTTGCTTCAGGCTAATTGGGGGTTTGCCTTCTCCACTGCCCTAGTCCGACAAATTGTTGCTCTCATCAGCTGCATCACATTCGTCGTAGGTCATCTCCGGCAACAGGGGCGCATCCACAATCCCTGCGACATCTGGTTTCCCCGGTTCCGCTGGCGGCTGGAATGGTTTTGTGAGGAGGCTTATTGGGTGTCTCCCAGGTCCGCCGGAAGCAGGTTGAGGTGGAGGAGTCGAGCTGGAAGCTGTTGGCTGATTGAGTGGATGAATTCCCAGCGGTCTGGGAGGCACTCTCGGTGCACCTGGAGATGACGGCCCTTGTCCTGGGAACTGCAGAGGGGGGAACATTTGAGACTTGCCATAACCACCTTGGTGCCGGTCATATCCTTGCCATGGTGGCCCATAACTTGGATATTGTTGGCTTGCACTGCTGGTAGGTTGCGAACTGTGTGTCATGTTGAATGGAGACTGGGGATAAAACAGTGGAGCGCCTGGAAATGGCTGCTGTGAAAGAGGGTAACCGTACCCTTGTGGCAGATGATATTGATTGGTGTGTTTCCCACAATGACTGTCTTCACGAGTGGCATGTCATGAACTTTTATCCGGTGATTTTGAATTGTCGTCACCACGTTGTTGTGAGCCTTATGGGCCACCAGGTCGAGCCATATTCACTGTCTTCAGTGGAGATTCTTTCGTCGACATGCTCTGTTCAACAAACATAGTGGTGAACTACTTTAGATGCAAGATGAAATATAGAATCAATTGGAGTATGGTTGAGCAAATTGGAGGTAGCGGTGATCTTTGGCGGAATACAGAGCTTCTTATATCCTATTCGGTTGTCACGATCTCTGGTGTTTCACTACACCTTCGATCCATGAAACTAACCCAGGCCTTGAGAAAATAAAACCTTAATCACACACATCCCGCCTTTCTTTGATATATGCTCGGATTCATATACTAAGATATTGGATAGGTGCTCACCTTTGTATGCATTGATGACTTTACAGGGCATAGATGGGATATGATATGATATGTCCAGGAACCCAACAAGATTTATATCCAGTATAAAGGTTAGCACGACTACGGATATTACACATAAGTTGTGCGTGTCCAACCTTGCAACCTCATTCAATAGGAGGCCTGTGAGTCGAGCAGCAACAGTGATTGCTTCCTATTGAGCTCCTTGCCTATACATCGTAGTTCTCCTCATGATCCACACTCCAGTCAAGGATCGTTACTGAAGCAAACATCCAACCAGCCATATCACTTCTCGATAATCAATGCACGGACATCCAACTAGCTAGGAGGCTCACCGATTTATTGTATCATGATGATCTACCTTCATTACCAGCTGCTCGTTGGCTCGAGCGTAGGCATAACTCACAATGACATTGTATAAGGCCCCATTGTGGTGATTGCAGTGATGACAAAAGAAACCTCCCCCCCGCATTTGGCGGGGTGTGATGTGGCTGTGAATGTGTTACGCTAACCTGAGTTACCTCGCTTTCAAACCAATATCGCTGAGGCTCTATATCACCCACTGAAGTGTCATCGAGATTCATCCAAATATGTTTTCAGTGACCATTACTCAAATATGGTCAACAATCGCCGGTAACATGTCAAGTGCTTTATCTGCGAAATTCAATTATGCGACCAGAACTGACTCGAGGCTCACTATCAACAATATCACCCAATATTGATGAATGATGGGCTATTACCTGATGGGATTATACCGCCTGCAGGCTAGGATCGACCCGAGCCATTTTGGTTTGGCTTCAGTTGGTGCACCTGAATGGCCATTGATGAGCTTAGTCAACTAATTCATCTACCCATGGACAATGTACCTGGTGCACCACCACCTGAAGATACTCCCGACGAAGAAACGATAGACCCCCAGACGCCTGATCTGACTTGTACCCCTGATCAAACAAAGACAAGGGGTCATAGGCAGGTAGTTGGAGTGGAGAACGCGGGGGGGAAAGCATATGGCAAAGCAACTGGATTGTACAACAAGCATCACGAGTACTCAGTGCAATGAAATCCATGGCAATCTTTTCAGTCAGCACACAACGTTCAACAGGCTCAATGATTTAGCCAGCAAACGAAAACATGGATAGATCAACATCGGAGGCGTGGACTGGACAACTTCAACATCAAATCATTTCAATCAGCAGATGCTCTACGAAAGCTCCTCTCTAGACTCGATTTTGGGCTCGGCAATCATAGTTGGATTGAAGATCATTCGCACATCTTCAGAACATTATACTACAGATGCATTTTCAAATGTATACATTTTCTTGTGGAACATCTCCCATTTCAGGCGCACCTTAATTTTGAACCGGTGCGCCTTGCAGACTCGGAAAGTCGCACAAATATACAGCGAGATGAACACATGCTATTGGTGGTGGGATAAGCAAGATCAGCTTCCAGCTGGAGCGATGATTGTGCCAGTCATTTGTGCATCCGACGGAACCCCCTTGACCAATGTTTCGGGAGACCAGCATGCCTGGCCTCTGTATCTCAAGATCGGTAACATTCGAAAAGATATCTGCCGTACACCTATGAAGCGCGCCTGGATTCTTGTTGAGCTGATCCCCTGGCCTCCGAAAAGTGCTAAAAACACTGACGAGGCATGGCATTCCGCAGTTGGAACCGAGCTGTCCCCACTCTGGAATCTTGACATCACTGGCGCTGGCTTCAAATGGGATTGTGCTGATGGATTCCAGAGACGATGATATCTTCTTTTGTCTGCCTGGGCTGCAGATCTTCCGGTTCAAGTCATGGTTGCTCAAGTCTCACATGGCTCATGCCCGATGTGTGAAATTCCTAAATGTGCACCGATGAGGCATTCAACTTTTTGACCACTTGATAACCCACGAGATCAGCATGTTTCCTTGGAGCTTCTGGACGAAACTGATATCGATGTTCTGCATACTCCTGGTGTTCATCCAATCCGCAACCAGTTCTGGCAATACCCCCTCTGCAATGTCTATTGCCTTTGGCAGCCTGATGAATTGCATCAGCTGCTCCTGGGTTTAGTTAAAGACTTATTGCACTGGCTGCTCAAATATCTGAACACTAGAAATGTCAAGGATGAATTTGACAATCGATTCACATCAGTACCACGATATCAAGGCCTCCAGCGCTTCTCTATACCCTTCGATTCGATGAAAAGCAGCTCCTGGCAGGGAAAAGAAATCCGGGGCATGATCAGAACACTGGCAGTGAATTGCGCTCCAATTTTTGACTACTTCCAGGATGCCGGGAAAACTGCAGCGAAAACAGCCTCTGATGAAATGGTGACAGGAGCAGTGCGGGTATGCTGTGAATACTCTCTACTTGTCAGCCAACAAAATCACTCTGATCTATCCCTCGCAGCACAAGACTATGCACAGAAGCGATTTTACAAGAAGAAGGGTGCCTTTTGAGATCAGAAAATTTCGAAATCTGCGAAGGCCAAATTGGATGAACTATTGGCAAGAGAATCCCATCATTTACCTAAACAAAAGATTCATAAAATCCGTGCGGCAATGGAGGTTCAGCTGTACGGGGCTGAACAGGATACTACATCAAAACACACTCACTTTCAGGTGGGCATGAATAGAGCCCGACATCCGGCAACCATATGGTAAGATGCTAATCGGCAGAGAGCAATTGCGCGATTGGAGAGGGAAATTCATCAGGTGTCACCTGCTAAATGCAAGCTTTTCGATGAATTATTCCGACATCATGAGCAACAACTATTGCAGGAAGTTGGCACTAAGGCAACCAGTCTTAGAAGCATATTCGCCAAAAAACTTGGTCAAATGAAGACTGCTGCAAATGAAGGGGCTTACGGGGCGGTACACATGACCACCGACAAGCATGTGCAATTCCAAGTGTATCTATCCGTTTCTGAGATTGAAGCCACCACCTGGAGTGTCGCTGATACAGACCGTGTTGTGAATCAGCTAGGAAGAGAGATTTGTGGTATCACTTAGAAAGACAAGATGCAGTTCACGAAGGGATTCTCCATCCGCTTGGTTGAGTTTCAAGCTTGGATCCAGGCTATCAGCATTCAGGTGCACCGGAAAACCATCGAACAGCGTGTAATCCATTTCCGATATCCAATGATGCATCTTGTGAGCCATATATCAGAGTCGATTCGGCGAATGGGTTCCGGCGACAATTTCACCACTGATATTACTGAATGGCTACATATCGGCAATGTGAAAGAGGCATATCAATCTACCAACAAAGTCAATTACATTGAACAGATGCTCAAGCTCAATGACCGGTGTACCGTTCTTGACTATATGGAGGAGACACTGTCAGATCTTGCCCTTCAAGACTGGTACGATATTGACTCTGCAAAAGTTTTCGAACCTGCTATCAGCTGCCGACAGACGGCGATATACACGCCGAGCTAATCATTTACGCCTCCATCTTTGTCAGAAAGAGCCATTTTTCCGCCCCGTATCACAACAGGTACATCATTTGAGAGAAACTCATATCTGCAGTGTGTGCAGAAGTATCAAATTGACCTCACTCAGAGACGCGTCAGTAGATTTCGGAATTCCCAACTTTGAACAGCTATTCTGTACACACATTCAAGATGACTGGGACCTGAAGTTAGTGGACTGGTGCTCGGATACGATCAGCATGTACTCTTAGAGAGTGTATTTATTAAACTTCAGAATGGGCTGTTGTACTACCATCAACCATTTCACTGCCCTACATCTGTTGAGTGTCTGGGACTTGATTGCAAGGTGGAATATACGGATGCCAACCAAGGGATCATGCCCGAATCTCATAACATCTGGGTCCAATATACGGACAGTGACCTCGATAACACCTTCCAAGGCCCAGTTCCTTCTGTACCTGTATTATACTTCAGCTGGACTCCACCGAATCAGATCCTCCAATTTCAGGAGCGCCTGCCTGCCGGAAAATCGAAATCCACCTTCTCTAAGATGTGCAAGAAGACCCAAGAATGGATATTATGTCCTCAACCTCAAGAATATGCGGTGGTGATTCCAACAAAGTACAAAGATCGGCATGGTTGGGCTGATTGTATTGACGGGTTTATCCAGGTTGTCAAACAGACAGATCAGATGCATATTGTACCTGTCAGAGCAACTGTTGGCCCTGCACATTTGGTGCGAGAAAATAATGCTCCATCAGATAGAATTGATAGCGTATGGCTTGTAAATAATCATGTGTATTTAGATACCTACTGGACTGTGTATTAAAGTTACAATGCCTGAATCAAGGTGTGCAGAAGATAGGTAATTGAATTGTACTAGTTGATATAAACATTGTAATAATCACTCCCGGAGAGTATGGCTCCAGGTTGGTGGTGCACCAGAATACTCTCAGAGACTCAGCCAATACTCCCAGTAGCGCCGAAATTTGCACATCCTAATAGTTTGATTTGGAAGAATTTTAAAGACAACTATACACTGTTCAGGATATTCTTAGATTCTATTCCACAACTTCAAGAGTATTCAGGAGCACCGGTGAAGTAGTCTCAGAGCACCTGAGAGCACATCACTTGCATTCAGCCTACCTGGGAGCATCTGGGAGCATCTGCAAGGATTATTGTAGCCGTTCAGAGTTGCTGAGTTGTTCGGTTATGACTTCCAAATGATTGTACATTTTGCTGATGAATGCTAGCTGGCTTCAGATTGTGGTATGGTTCTATCGAGAGGGATGCCAAAGGTTGTGCCAGAGGTCTATTTTCGCCGATCTCGTTGTCAGGCCATCTGGATGGGCCATCAGCCGGGTTCTTGCTGCCGTCCAGGTGCTCCATGATAATGTTGTAAGCTGAAAGAGTGTCCGACCACCTGACTTGACTTCTGGACAGCACTTTCGATGTCTGGATGTATTCGTGATTCTTGTGGTCACACTACATTAAGATGTTGTCATTGGCACCCTCTAGGTAGTGCTGCAACTGTGTTAGTGTTTCCACGATGGCCAATTGCTACGGACCATAAGTTTCTTCATTGTGTTCGGCCGAAGAGAACTTCTGCGAGCAGAAACCAACCTGCCTGAAAACCAAAAAATAATCATACTCATTGAGAAGGCCAGCAATCATGAATCCACTTGCATCAGTTTGGAGGATGATTGGCTTGGCCACATCGAAATACTGGCGGATTGGTGCCTTGCCGATGGTCGTTGTTGGTTTCTGGAACACCAATTTGGCCTCCCATGTGCATTTCCATTTCACTGTCACAAAGTTTTCTGACTTCTGGCATTGAGGTTTACCTTTCAGTAGCTTGCCAGCCTTTTCTGACTTCTTAACAAGTTTTGTAGGTGGAAAAGTCACCTTGCTATATATCCAGATGAACTTTCAGTAGAAGTTCATGAATCCAGGGAGCACCTGAACATTGCCAACAGATTATGGTGTTGGGAAGTCCTCAATTGTAGTGATCAGGTCTGATTCCATGCAGGCTCCTTCGGGAGTAATGACAAACTCCAGGAAGCCGACGTCTGCAACTCAGAATTGACACTTCTCGGCTCTGCATTAGAGGGTCAATTCCATGAGTCGCTGCAGCACTTGACACACATGCTCTTCATGCGGAGTTACGCCTTTGGTGTTCCCGGTATACTTCTGGGATCATACAGGATCACTCTATAATCCAAATATGGATATTCAATCCGAAATCACGAAATATCACTCGGATTTTCTAATTGGATCAACCTTCCGGATTTGTTCACCTATTGGTAATATCTTCAGTACCCTACCCTCGTATCAATAAGATCAACGACAGCGATCAAGCCAAGTGCAATTAAGGTATGCATTATCTATAACTCGGTATTGGTCGTAGGATCTCTATTGTCAATGGTCATTCCTGATCGGCAGGAAACCTTATTCCTAGTCACCGAGCAAACAACTATCCTCTCATGCTTCAATGGTTGGTTCCTTATGGGATGAGATGTCGTCAATATCAGAACACTATCGCATCTCGAGATATGCAGAGTCATATAGGTGATAAGTCAATAACCTATAATTGATATATCGGAGCCCAGTCGACCGAATGGACTTATACGATTCAACCCTTAGTTTGACCACACTTTCTTGGTTTGGACAGATGGGACCTTGGATTCATTTGTCCTGAGTGGCGAGGGATACTCTCCGTTCAAAATATGGCAAAACAACTCAGTTGCAGAATACTCTATATTTGCCTCCAACAAAGCATAGTCAAATTAAGGGTTCTGTCGTTTGCGGCAATCATTAAACCGTTACTTACCCGGTCGGTATATGAGTGGGCACTCTCACTGGCTCTTGGTGACACAAACCTATTAGTTAATAATTGGCTTCAAATAAGCTCGTAACTCTACGAGGTATCGCCAATAGCAATCATGTCGCAATACGAGCTCGCTACCTTGAAGACGTAGTTAGTACTCTTGGGAGTTAGAACTCGACCATCAATGGTAGAAGGCAAGGATGATAAGGCAGTTGCGTATGTGAACTCCAAATCAGGCTTTGGCAGTCTTAGGATTGTTAAGGGTGTGGATCGTCTGATATATATCAGCGATACCGACATGGAGGAAGGACATCAATAACATTCTATGGAACAATCTACATTCAGATGTATCCACGGATACCTATTGACCTTTTCGACCTGGAGATTAAGCCTTAACTTTATTCCCATCTATTATCGGTTAGTTCTGAATGGAAGTCAACGAGGTTACTTCTCCTTTGAAGCCCAGACTTGTACGTTCATCTTCCGTTCTATATCACGGATAAACCCATCACTCTTTATACTTGGTTATTCATAGTACCCTCGTTGAAGCAAGTCGTTGATCGGGAAGGTAGCAAGATGATACTCTTGAGTTCGATGAACCAGCCCGGTAATGTGGAGGTTTAGAGAATACTCATGAGTCGGCACTACTCCTTCTGCTGAGGCGAAACTACTTTGCTGTTTCTTATAAAACAAATCGATACTTGGAGTCATTGCATTCTTGGACAAGTCAGTCTTCGAGTTAAGTGCCGGTTGTTGGGACGATACTCTAGCATCCCTTGGAAGTCCGAGAGTCATCACGATATTGTGGTGGATCAGACGATACTTTTTTCAGGCTCTCCTGGAGCCGTGTACATCAGCATACTGAGATCTTAAAGACGATACTCTGTAGTCGATACTGTTTTTCGGATGCAGACAACAGAACAGTGACCTTGTCACCTTGGGTGGTGATCCTTGTACACATCCTGAGTGAAGGTTTAATCATTCTTCTCTTTATCAGTGCGGAAGTCATTAGGGGCTTTTATCGATCAGGACTTAGGGTGGATCTCCCGGTGTTCCATGCGGCTTCATATTTGTCGAATTGATGAATATGTCATCGAGTTCGCATATCAGGAATTCTTCAATGTATGGCCATTGCCAATCATCGATGTAAGACTGGAACACAGCCAGGGTGTTTGGTAGACCGAAAGGCATGACCCGGTATTCGACTTGGTTATAACATGTTTGAAAAGCCATTCTATATTCATTGGCTTAGTGCATGCTGGTAACATTATAGAGTCCGCAGAGGTCCGGTTTCATCAGTATCCTGCCATCACGTACACAGTGAAGCATCTCTGAGATAAACAGAAGGGGATACTGATTCTTCTCCGTTGCCGGATTGAAGGAGTAGGAATCATCACAAAGTGTTTACCCTCCATCGATCATTTTTGCAAAGTTGATTGGCGCCGCCGCTGGTGATGATGATTGCAGGATGAACCCATCGGCTATGTTTGCCTCTATGTAATCCTTTAACATCCTTAATTTGAACTCTGATAAATTGTATATCCCCCCATATGGCAAAGTATAGGTGGGCTTGAGGTCAATTGCATGGTTGGGTGATCGACAGGGCGGGAATGTCTCCGCCCTAGCTTTGCTGAAAACCTCCAATAATTCTCCATATATTGCCAGGATGTGTCCTCCATCCTCTGTTAGCACCATCTTTGTCCTGGTGCAGGATGCATCGGCAAACATTAGTTCTCAATTTGTACAAGATATGGAGCAGTATCCAGGAATATCCAGGAGCAAAGATTCAAAACGGTTTTCTTCCATACAGCCAAGCCCCACTGTCCAGTACTCCCTTCATGTCTAGCCGAGCTGACAATGTTTACACAAGTATACCCTTTGGTGCCTCTTTCTGGCCGTTGCCACCACTGCTCTCTGGTCACCCATCCAGTGCCTAGGGCCTATCTCCCTCACCATCAGTGATGCCTTCCATGTTCGCTCTCAACAGCCCTATCCAATCTCCCACTCTTGGGAACAATGTCCCAAAGGCCAGCTCATTGGCCAGTAGATCGTCACAGGCAGTTGCTCCATGTATTTTGAATATCTGGGATACAGCCGCCATCTGTGGAACACCCTTCCTCCCTAGCCGTAGATCCTGGTACATCCCTGTGCATTTCTGATGGTCTACCCAGTCCCCTGCCACCACTTGCACCCCCCCTGGGGTTCACAGAGCCACAAGTTGACCATGTCACCCATCAACATCAGGATTCCTGGACTGGAACCAAGGCAATCTCCAAACTGAGCGGTAAGCCCGCATGGGCACCACTAGCACATCCAATTCCTGACCCAATGATCAGTGCTCTATATAATGAACTGTGAACACTCCTTTTCGACTTTCGTTTGCGTGACCAATTACCTGGCCTTTGAGGCCTACAGTTGTAACACATGCTGGTTGGTTCGCTGGACCAAGCCATTTTTGCAGTCTCCGTGCCGTAATGATACTCGTCACGCCACACTCGATGAGAGCTCACCCACCATGCATTACCCCACTTCCATATCTCCTGAACACCTCATGAACAATATGGGATGTGTCCGGTTTGGACCAGCCACATAAGTACTGACTTGATATGAGGGCTTTTGAGCTCTCCAACAGCACCCTGCACTTCAAAGCGATCCGATGCAGTTGCATGCAGTCCATCGTCGCCATGAAAGCCTGAGTTGCCACCCTCTCCAAATCAAATTGCGGTGCGTCGATCCTCTCCCATCGGGCTAGAGGCTGAGCATGGCTGACCAGGTTTCTGGCTGGTGACTGTGGGCAGCCTTCTGTCATTTGACTTGGTGTCCTCCATCCTTGCTCAGAGCGATTGTCTGTTCCTGCTGTTGCGGTGGGTTGCCACCTCATGAGTATTTAGAACAGTCACTTGCCTTGTGATTGGGAGATCGAAATGGTAAGCATGCGCCAGTAGAACGTCGGCCTTCGAAGATTTCCATTGTGACCGATGGTGATGGCGATTAGCTTGAAGATTGCCCTCCACTGCCTGATTTGCCATGTTTGTGTGATCCTGATTAGCCAGATTGGCCGCCGGTTGTGTGGGCTGGCTCAGAGATGGATGGCCAATAACCTCGTTTGCCACCTTTGGAACACATGTCTGTAGGCTGATTCAGCTGCTGCTGTTGTTGCTGCTGCTGCAGTGGCTTCTTGTTTTTGACATGTATAACCTCTCACGCCACGGCCTTATCACAGAATCAGTCCAAGCTGTCAAATATCCTGCAGACAGGTGTCATCGGTCCAACTTTGCACTTGAGAGAGTCGCAGAGGCCTGCCCAACCAATGTTGTAGAGCACTTCTTCATGCATCTGTACATTCCACCCTGCCTGTCTCCAATTAGCCTTCAAAATGATTTGCATAGGCTTTGACCGATTCTTGTGGATGATGTTTCTATTTGTGCATCAGCTTGATCACAGCCACTTGACGTTGATCCTTATCCGCATAAACCTTGGTCATCTGCTCCAAACAGAGGTTGAAGTCCTGTAGGCATGGGTCAGATTCTGCAGATAAGTCTCCCATCCATTCCAAAGGGTCTGTCACTACTGTCTGTCTGAGTGAGGGGTTTTTGCGATTGCTCCAGAAGTCAAGGAGAGAGATTGTATATTGGGTGAGGTACGGTCCACCGTATGCAAATGAATGAATGTAGGAGGTGACATCCGAACGTAATGTGTCCGGCAATATGTCCAAGTCTTTGCACTGCGGCGGTTCTATACTGGGTCAACCATCATGTACCCATTGGGCTGTGGGCTTGCGATGCTTTGATGAGCCCATTTGGCGCGTTTAGCAGCCGAAGTATCCCGTTTGGCAGCCATTCCTTCCCGCTCGGCAACCATCCTCTGCCCTTCAAGTCTCTGTCTGAGGTTCCACTGGGCATGATGGTTGGGGAGCATTTCCAGCATTAACCGTTGTTGAGCAATCATATCTATTCCATCCTTATCAGCAGGGTGGAACAGAGATCACCAATATCATTGGCGATCGGACTGTATTGGTCTCCTTGACCTCCGAGCTGATTGTCAAGGTCATTGTCAAGTAGTGTTAGCAACGGTTCCAAATGCCCGGGTCGGTTCCGGGTCCGGTTCCACCCGAACCCGGACCTTGGCAACGGGTTTTACCACATGAAAAACCCGGACCGTTGGAATTGGGCCGGTTTTACCAGCAAAACCCGGCATTTCAACCTCACAATTTGAGCTCCAAATAAGTATTTGAGTTCTGATTGTATCATGACATGATAAATATGTAGATTGTGCAGTTTTGGCCCCTTTTTCACCTCCCGCTTTCTGATTTGCGATCTGACAGATATTCATTGAGCCGCTATTGAAAACCCGCGAATGTCGCTTAAAATTTCGTATCATTCCACAGGGATTCAACGAATATTGGTCGGATCGCAAATCTGAAAGCGGGACGAGACAGAGGGGCTAACACTGCACAATCTACGTATTCATCATGTCATGATACAATCAGTACTCAAATACTTAATTGGAGCTAAAGTTGCACCAAAGTTGTAAGAACTGTAAAATGGAACCACGGTCCGGGTCTAACACGGCCAAAAACCCCCGGGTTGATGTCCGGTCCGGGTAACACACCCAACGAGACTAAGCGGGTCAGGTTTTTGGCCAGGTCTCGAACCGAACCGAACCGAACCGCCAGCCAAAAACCGGAGCGCTGGCGGGTTACCTGGAACCGTTGCTAACACTATTGTCAAGGTCATTGTCATCATCAATCTTGCACTCAGGTCAAACAGCTGGAGTTGTGCATTTGGCTGTCAATACCACCGCCTGCAGAGTGTCATCACTCTCATGGATGTCAGTGACACCCAATTGAGTTTTGGTACACTTCTTTCGACATATGATTTTTTGACAAACCCATGATTCTGTGGCGACTTGTCAAAAGAGGTAAATCGTCAGATCCCGTGAGCGAAAAGTTTGGAATTGATTATGAACACTAATAGTGTAAGGCCGTATAACCGAATATGGCCATGTATGAGAGGATCTGGTATGATACAGTTGGACACGTGGATGTGGTAATATAATAGAGTAGTAGATAGGTAAGATTGTTGCTGGCCATATCACTGAGCTCGCGAGTTGTCTATATAAGGTTGCGGTTTCCCAGCCTTAGACACATCCCATGCCATTGGCGAGAACCTAACTTTGACCGCTGTTACACATTACTAGTAGTAGTGAAACTGGCATCGCTGGTGGCAAGCTAATAGTGGTGGATCCAGCCTCACTGGTAGGTGTGAAACTGGCTGTGCTGTTAGAGGTCGATCTGGACTCGCTAGACGCACACTGGTAGGGGTGGATGTGGCTTTGCCGACTCCCTTGTCAAGCTCAGACATGCTTGGTCTCACTGCTCTGACATCAGCAAAATGTATTTTTTTGTCACTGGGAGCCTCTGGGAGTGTCTGAGAGTTGTTGGACCAGAGTCACAGGGTGGTCAAATCCCAGAGATTACTGGACCGATGCAGTGGCCTTCAGGTGCACCTGGGAGCACCTGGGAGTACCTGGGAGTGCCAGTGACGAGTCTGTGAGTGCCGACCACAAGGCTGTGAGCATCCGGGAGCGCTGACAACAAGCCTGGGAGCGGCGACCACAAGCATGGGAGCATGTTGAATCACTGTAGAGCAGTCTGGGAAAAACATCATCTTCTTTGGGAACGCTGCTGGTGCTCCTGGAAATCATAGCTACTACTTATCATTCAACGATTTTTAAAACTTATGTATTCAATTTGTATTCTCATCTATGTATCTATGTATCTATGTTTCTACATAGCTACCCATCTACACATGGTATATGTGGACTGTCTGCAGGTGGTGCTTGAGAGCATCGCAAGGTGCGCCTGAAGATGATGATGAAGTGTACTCAGAGATACACTCCGAGGCTGTGATCGAGTGAGTTGGGAGATGGATTTGGAAAAGCCATGATGGTGCAAACTTGGAGACAGTAATCAAGTGAGTTTTGAGGCTGCGATCAAGTGATCATGCAGATGCACTCCGAGGCCGCAATGGAGCGAGTTTGGAGCTGCACTTGGAGAGGCCATGATGATGTGAACTTGGAGGCTGTAATAGAGCCAGATTGGAGATGGACTTGGATAGGCCATGCTGAAGCACATGTGGAGGCTGTGATAGAGTGACTTTGGAGGCCGTGATTGAGTGAACTAAGAGATGCAATCCAAGGCTGTGAGTGACTGAGTTTGGAGATACACTTGGAAGCCGAGTTCGAGCGGCGATTGGAGGAGGATTTGGAGGCAGTCAACTGGAGGTGCGCCAGTTGCTGAGACAGTATTCATCAAATAGTTACTTCACAACTGTGGGAATGACACAGTGCGACTTTATCTTGGAGCTGACTTGCAGCGCTGGATGTTAGTGGTCGATCTTGAAGGGAGGTATGTCGGAGGCTGAAGCAACATTCAGGCGTTCACATGTATTCCCGATACTGGAGAAGATACAGGCAATCTTGGGTGGATGCTGCAATACTCGGTGTATGGTGTACTCGGTGTATAGGGTACCAGGTTTATGGTGTACTCAGTGTATGATATACTCAGTGTATGGTGTACTCAGTGTATTGTGTACTCGATGTATGCTGAACTTGGTGTTAACCCAGGACAATGGCATGGAGAGATGGAGAGGGATGACTTACCTTTGTGTTCTGCGATGATGATGGAGTTGTGGATGAGAAAGAGAAATGGAGGATACAGATGGGAATCATATGCAAGATATGCACAGATATGAGAAATCACAGGTACCACTCACCTGATGGGGTTTAGATGACCATGAATTGGGGTTATTACCCACCAGATTGGGAATTGCAACTGCCGTATTGGGACTTTTAAATTGACTCGCACACAAAATTCCCTTACCTGCCGCCTTCTCATGATGATTCCCCATCTGCGCTCATATCTCTCTTTCTCGACCTGAACTCTACCATCACCTGAGCACAAGAAGTGAAGTCATCCCTCTCTACCTCTCTATGCCATGATCGGGAGTTAATACCGAGTCAAGCATACACCAAGTACTACTTACAGCACATACCGCATAAACCGAGTACTGCATACACTGAGTACTACATTTCCAAAGTTCTGCATAAACCGAGTCCCGCATACACCGAGTGCTGCATACACCGAGTCCTGCATATGCCGAGTCCTGCATACTCTGAGTACTGCATACACCCAGTACTGAATACACCTAGTACTGCATACACCCAGTACCGCATACACCCAGTACTGCATACACCCAGTACTGCATACAGCCAGTACTGCATACACCAAGTACTGCATACACCAAGTACCGCACTCACCGAGTACTGCATACACCGGGTACTACACACACCAAGTACTGCATACACAGAGTACTGCATCATCCCAAGATCTACTGCCTCCGGCTCCCACACAGTCTCTCATTTCTCATATCTTGGCGGACCATGTTGTACTCAGTTCTCTACATTCCCACAATTATGAGTCAGGCAATGAATACAGTCTCAGCTCCCGTCACGCCTCCATCCTGATCTAAAGCCTCAAGACTGACTGTATCCAAAACGACCATGTCCAGATCGACCGCATCACATTCGACCTCCCTCAGATCAACGGCCTTCAAGTACTCCTTCACTCTCCATCAATTATGCCCTGCCAGTGCATATCCACACTGGCTCAGTCACCACCTCAGAGTGCATCTCTAAGTTCACTTGATCTCCACCTCCAAGTGTATCACCAAAGTTGCTTGATTATGACCCCCAAGGTTACATGATCTTGGCCCCTCCAAGTGCCTCTCCAGACTCGCTAGATTATGGCTTCGGAGTGCATCTATAAATTCCCTTAATCAAGGCCTCCAAGTACATCTCTAAGTTCACATGATCATGGTGTCGTGACACTGCGTCGCTCTCATTGCATCCGAGGGGAATTTGGGACAAAGAGAGGCGCTGCCTTGAGGAGCGGAGGAAGAGGGTGAGAGGATACAAGGGGTTACCCGGCTGTAAGGAACCATCTAAATTGCGTCGATCTTTAAAAGCTCTGCAAGAGTGTCTGAGACCAAGCGTTGGGAAAGATAGACTGTGTGTTTAGTATACTGAAATGAGGTCTATATATACCCTGTCACTCAGTCTGTCTCAATTTTCCCTGTAACTCTGGATGCCCCCTACCAGGTTCCCCCTGCCAAACTGAACAGTGGTGGTGGTGAGAAACAGATTTTCTCGCCACAATTGATTCCAAGTGCATCACTAAATTCACTCGAATGGTGTCTACAGAGGCTTCTCCGATTATGCTCGAGTACCGTCTACTGCCAGTATGCATATTTATAGTGAGACTTAGATAGTTAATACATGCCATAGTATGATGTAGCGAATCTTGTGACTGTAACCAAGATGAATATGATAGACAACATGCCAAGTGGCATCTGCAAAATGTAAATCGGTCCGGAAGTCACACACAAACCTCCCAGACACTCCAGTTGTTCTCACCAATGCTCCAGAATACTTCCAGATGCTCACAGGCCCCCCTAGTGCTAAGCAGAGTGCTCTCAGACTCTGCAAGAGCATTCCCAGGTGCTCCTGGAAGCACCTGCAGTTATGGAGGGGCATTGAGGACACTACGAGATTTGACTCATTGAGTAGTCGAATTTTGGGGCAGGTGAGACCTCTGCGCATGTCTGCAGGAGACTTCCAGTGTTGCCATGACCTCTGCGCAGGTCTGAGGGAGACATCGAGAGCAGCTGAGACCACTTCACAGCTCTGCGGGAGACTTGGTGCTGTATTCTCACTGCAGTGGTTCTTAGGGTTCAATAACCACATGACATTTCATCTGTCGTATTCGTCTTTGTTACAGTCACCAGATTCACTAGATCATAAGATGGCATGAATTATCAAAGTCTCCCTATATATATACATACGGTCAATCTGGCTGCAGACGGTACTCGAGTGTAATTGGAGGAGCCACTGGAGACCCCAATGGAGAGAACTTTGAGATGCACTTGGAGGCCGTTGTGGCAGAAAACTATATTTCTCGCTACCACCTTTCAGTGTATTAGGGGCAAGCTGGTGGGGGGGTACCGAGGTGGAGGGATAACAGAGACGGACTGAGTGACAGGGTGTATATATTTGGCAGACCCCGGGGGAGATAAACATTATCCCATTATCCGAAATACACACTCTATCTTTCCCTGCTCTTGGTCCCATGCACTCTTGCCGAGTATTCATAGATCCACGCAATATGTATGGTTCCTCACGCACTCTTGCCAAGCATTCATAGATCCACGCACATTGTGAGGTTCATCATGGCCAGGTACCCCTTCTTATCCTCTCATCCTCTTTCTGTGCTCCTGAAGCCAGAACCGCTCATTCTCAAGAATTCCTTTCGGATGCCATGCGAGGTGCGGCGGAATATCAATGATGGGCAGTCTGCCATCTAGCTCCACCATTTTGCCACATTGTGATCGAGTGAACTTAGTGATGCACTCCAAGGCCATGATCGAGCGAGTTTGGAGATGCACTTGAAGGCTATCATCGAGCAAGTTTGGAGATGCACTTGGAGGCCGTGATCGAGTGGGTTTGGAAATGCACTGGGAGGCAGTGATCGAGGGTATTGGGAGATACACTTCGAAGCCATGATCGAGTGAACTTAGAGATGCACCCCGGGATCCAGATTGAGCGAGTTTGGAGATTCACTTGCAGGCCATGAACGAGCGAGATTAGAGGTGTACTTGGAGGCGGTCAATCTGGAGGCGGTAGTTCAGGAGGGAGGCGCAAAAGGAGCTGATACTCTATTCATTGGTTAACTCATAATTGTGAGAATGTAGAGAATTGAGTACAATATGGTCAGCCCAGAGACGACGGACTGGCTGGGTGTGGGAGACAGTCGATGATGGGATGACGCTGTACGCGGTGTATGCTGTACTCGGTGTTTGGTGTTAACTCTCAATCAGGGCATGGAGAGATACAGAGGGATGACTTAACTTCGTGTTCGTTGGTGATGGCAGAGTTGAGGACGGGAAAGAAAGAGATGAGAGAAGATGGGTCAAATGATCATGAGAAACTGGGACTTAAGAGAATTTTCTGTGCGCGTCAATTTATCATCCCCAATACGGCAGGTATGAGTCCTGATCCGGCCTGGAATAACACCGATACGAGGTGTTTACAATCCAATCAGGCAAGTCGTACCCGTGATTACTCATATCCGCTTGTATCCTCCACATTATCCTCATCTTCATCCCCATCTCTCTCTTTCTCGTCCACAACTCAACCATCATCGCAGAACACTTAGTTAAGTCATCCCTCTCTACCTGTCCATGCCATGATCATGAGTTGACACCGATTTCAGCATTCACCGAGTACAGCATCCACCCAAGATTCTTTGTCATCCCTCGATTCCCATGATTACGGGTTGACCCCTGAATATAACATCAGCTTCTGGCGTGCCTCCCTACATGATCGACCGCCATCAGCTAGCTCTCCGTGAGAGCTCATGGGTAGAGTCACCTTGTTACATTACCAGGGTTGCGAGTATACTAACTGATGAATAGACTGTCAGCACCTGGCGCACCATCAATCAACCTCCTCCAAGTACTCATCATAACTTGCTCAATAACGGCCTCCAAGTGTATCTCGAAACACGCACCATCACGGCCTCCAAGTGCATCTCCAAACTCGCTCGATCACCATCGTGGAGTGCATCGCTAAGCTGATTCAATCATGGCCTCAATGTGTATCTGCAATTACGCTGGATTACCACCTCCAAGCGGATTTCGAATCTTGCTTGATCATGGCCTCCAGGTGCATCTGTCAACTCGCTCAATCACAGCCTCCAAGTGAATCTCTGAACTCGCTTGATCACGGACTCAGAGTGTATCTCTCAGTTTACTAGATTGCCATTTTCAGGCGCACTTCAAATTCCTCTCAACCACTGCCTGCATCCAGTCCAGATATACCATGTGTAGATGGGTAGCTATATAGATACATAGATGACAATACAAACTGATTACATGAGTTTTAAAAATCATTGAACAATAAGTAGTAGCTACGATTTCCAGGCGCACCAGCAGCATTCCGAAAGAAGATGTTGTTTTTCCCAGACTGCTCTACTCTGATTTGAGGTGCTCCAAGACTTGTTGCCAGCGCTCCCAGGTGCTCCCAGGCTTGTCGTCAGCGCTTCCAGGCTTGTCCCAGGCGCTCTCAGGTGCTCCCAGATGCACCCAAGGTTCTCTCCGGTGCCCCGAGGTGTTCCCAAACCTATCACAATCACTTCCATGGTACTCCTGTACCAGTCATCTGAGATCTCAGTTACTCTGAAGGCCAGCAGGAATGCCCTCCTAGGGTCTGATGCTCTCCTGAAATTAACCCATCTAAGTTTAAACTCCACATCCTCTCAGACACTCCTGGAGGCTTCCAGTGACTAAAATACATTTTGCTGATGGGTTATGGAACCCTAAGAACCCTATGGCACCTAGTCTCCCACAGTGGTGTGCAGTGGTCTCAGCTGCTCTCAAAGTCTCCTGCAGGCCTGCACAGAGGTCTCAGCTGCTCCAACATTTAACCATCCTATAAGTCAAATCAGGGAGCATCCTGAATGCACCTCCATAGCTGCAGGTCCTTCCAGGTGCACCTGAGAATGCTCTTGCAGAGTCTGAGAGCATTTTGCTTAGCTCCAGGGGGGCCCAGGAACTACTCAGAAGCACTGGTGAGGTTGACAGGAGTGTCTGGGAGATTTGCATGTGGCTTTGGGACCGCTTTACATTTTGGTGATGGACATGCTCACCCGCACCTCTCTGACAATCTGGCCTCTCTGGGAGGAAGCTGATAGTGGCGGACCTGGCTTCACCGGTACGGGTGACACTGACTGTACTGGTAGCAGTGAATCATGGCTAGCTGGTATGAAAGGATTGGACTTCACTGTAACAGTGAATCAGCATTTGCTAGAATACCGTTGTTATGAGTAGATTTGACTTTGCTTGTCACAGTAGATTAGATTTCGAATCAATCAGTGGATCAGACACAACTGAGAGTTGGCAGGGGGACATTACATACTGCTTAGTGACATCAGCAACGACCCTGATTTCCGTCTGAAACACCCGGGTGTTCCGGACGGCTCTGACGGCTCTGACGGAACCTCACACGCTCTGACGGAGAATTACACGCTACCCGTCGCCCAGGCGACGGGTCGCGTTGCATACGTACCTCCTTTACTTTGTGGTGACGTATACGCATCATCAGAACGACACGTGTGTTACACTCTTCGCAGGGGCTGCAGTTATGCTGAAGCCGTTTACACAACGCCTGGCGACCGACGACAAGCCTGGGAGCACCTGGGAGCGCCGGCGACAAACCTGGGAATGCCGGCGACAAACCTGGGAGCGCCGGCGACATGTCTTGGAGCACCTCGAATCACAGTCATGGATTCAGTTTGTATTCTCATCTATGTATCTATGTATCTATATAGCTACCCATCTACACACGCTATATCTGGACTGGCTGCGGTCTGCCGAATATATACTCCCCGTCACCCTGTCCACCTCCGTTACCCCTGTATCTCCGTACAACCGCCGTCGCTCCTTGAAGATATACTTGATCGAGCGTGTTTGAGATGCACTTGGAGATGGAGATTGAGTGAACTCAGAGATGCACTTGGAGGCCGTGATTGAGCCAGTTTGGAGATGCAATTGGAGGCCGTGATCGTGCGAACTTGGAGGCCGGAATCGAGGGAGTTTGGAGATGCACTTTGAGGCCGTGATCGTGAACTCACAGATGCACTTGGAGGCCGTGATTGAGCGAGTGTGGAGATGCACTTGGAGGCCGTGATCGTGCGAACTTGGAGGCCTTAATCGAGCGAGTTTGGAGATGCACTTTGAGGCCGTGATCATGAACTCAGAGATGCACTTGGAGGCCGTGATTGAGCGAGTTTGGAGATGCACTTGGAGACTGAGATCGAATGAACTCAGAGATGCACTTGGAGGCCGGGATCGAGCGAGTTTGGAGATGCACTTGGAGGCCATGATCGTGCGAACTTGCAGGCCGTAATCGAGCGAGTCTGGAGATACACTTGGAGGCAGTGATCGAGCGAGTTTGGAGATGCACTTGGAGGCCGTGATCGAGCGAGTTTGGAGATACACTTGGAGGCCGTGATCGAGCGAGATTGGACGAGTACTTGGAGGCGGTTGATGGACGGCGCACCGGGTGATGAGACTCTATTCATCAGTTAGTTAACTCGCAACCGTGGGAATGTGACAATGTGACTTTACCTTTG
>Ga0307515_10007578_pt1 | contig 21429 bp, 18 predicted proteins | sample 17_EM_MG_FD_194513 | JGI IMG/M metagenome (GOLD analysis project Ga0307515, IMG submission 194513) | Populus trichocarpa ectomycorrhiza microbial communities from riparian zone in the Pacific Northwest, United States - 17_EM | ecosystem: Host-associated > Plants > Roots > Unclassified | place...
CCCTAAAACCCTCCGATCCACGAAGCCGGATTATCCAGCGGGAACGTACGCTCGAATCCGAGAAGCACACACGCGCCGCCCTCGAAGGAGGGGCGAATGGCAATGCGGACGCGGGGATTCGCGAGCAACGCAACGACGTCGGCATGGAACTGTGGCGGCTGTACATGTATACTGTTGGCGTCCTCATCGTTGTCCTTGGAGGGACTGTGGCAATGGTGCTTGGCGGAATGTGGTACCTTGACCGACGGAACGGGACACCAGGTGCGGGTTTCCTTGCTGGGGTGCTATAGACGCATGATGTGTGAGGAGCTTGCGTATTTTGTGGAGTATGGTCTGGACGCGTGCTTTTTTGGAACATGTATGGGACATGTAATTATTCGTTTTTGGTTTGGTCGTTGATATTGGTATTTGATTGTCGTCGATATCCTTGCAGCGCGCTCTTCAAACCTGTACACCGTCAGACTATGTTCCTATGTTAATTTAGGTACCTCTTATGTACACGCCATGAGAACATGTGGGTGCTCTCGCAATCTTATAGAAGCCGTCTTTAGGCACTTGCGAGAAAACCTCTATCTCGGCCGCGGAGCTATCAAAAAACGGCGGGCTCACAAGTCTATGGCCATGAATGAGGGTTGATTGGGGTGGACAACACGCACACAGAAAGACGGTTAACTTTGTGTGGTGAGTTCTGAATCTCTCACCCCTTGTCATGTCTGAATGGGCGTTGCGAAGATGCCCTTTCGGATGTATCGCGCAAGTATTAGTCACCTTGCTCGCAGGATACGACCTCTTCTGAATCTTCAACCTATGTCTGGCAGAGCAATGATAATGGCCCTCGGGAGGAGCCGTTACTAGTGTATTTTCCCCCGCCCTCCGCTCTAAAGTGCCCTTGCCAAGGCGGGAGCGGCGGGATACGGCCGCATGTGGGGTATGAGGCGCGACGAGGATAGTTTTGGACCGCAGATCTACAACTTGTCCAGCGATTTACTTGTGCAATACTGGTGGATGATACGGTGGATGACCTGGTAGAAGCTGTATCGCTGCACTATATTTGAAGAATTCCGTAGAAGGGCTGGAGGAAGGTGAGGGAGAGGGAGCCATTGATATGGAGGGTACGACGGAGTCTACACGCGTAGAACGGCATTGGAAGAAAGGGATGGCGCGGGGGCTTTGGTGGAGTGTGCGCGAAGATTGAGTGGGAAAGACGAGGAGGTGAAATAGATTAGGCGTTGTGAGTTGTATGTACGGAAGTAGAGATGAATGGAGGACGAGAACCTCGTCACTATATTACCGCCCGAATAGCCGCAGAACATAGGCGAGCCTGACCAGTTAGTGCATGTCGATCTCAGCCCAAATGAATAAATGCTAACCCAAATACCTGCCTTATCATTGCCCTCAAATCACCGAAATCGCCGATAGCATTTTGGATAATCTTGAGGGTTCATCAAGATTCCCTATTGTGCGGACACTTGTGCCATGCGTAGATACTATATCCAGTGCCAGGTGCCAGCGCCCTTGGGGCCTTTGCATCTATATCACTCTTTCTATATAGTCTAGATCAGTATACAGTAGATGAATATTGAATATATTGTTTCTTGAACCTGACCTGGTTTCTGTCCTTGCAAATCTTCTCGATGGGCTTTCAAACAATGCAGGCAGATACCATCGCTGGCGTTCGTTGGCGGCCGTTGGCGTTCCTGTTCCGCACACCGAGCACACACGAGCCGCCACGGCAGAGTACAACCGGATGAATACTTGATTGTAGGTGTTTGATTGTACGTGTTTGATTATAGGTGTTCGATTGTGGGTGTAAGCCTCGTTCCTTGGGCGGTTACGGGTTACCGAAGCATCGAAACACCTGAAACGAAACTCTTGTCGCCAGCCACCACGGCTCAGCATCCTCTGAAATTCCTCAAAAATGGCATCGATAGTCTCTGAGGATTCCATGACCCCCACCGTCGTTCCCGCGTCGCTACCAGAGAAATCCGTGGGTGTTGCCGTCGTCTCTGTTGCCACTCCGCCTCCGACTGCCGCGGATTCCACCTTGCTGCAACGGTACGAAGCCATGCGCTCTGCAAACAAATTACGGGGTCCCTACGACCCCAACAGGGCGTTGGACGACTTGGATCAATGTAAACTCGCAATGGATTTGTTCCTCACCTCCAGGATGATCGAGTCCGAGACGTTGCTTCGCGAGGGAGACCCAAAGATGGAGAGGCTGTATACTATGACTGGGTATGCTCTCATCGAGGCTGTCAAGGCGCTTATGAGCTTCGAGGACAAGGTCAGTAAGCTCGAGCGGACCGCTGTTTGACCCTTAGTTGATGGTTTATTCGTCGTATATTACATCTACGATTATATAGGACCTATTAAAAGGAATCGACCTGATGCGCAAGAGCACCCAACTCGCCTCACAGCACCGGAAGCACGTCTCTATCGCTGGTCGACTAACTGGGTTGGTCATCAGCTCACATATTTCTCAACTACGAAGCATGACTCCTATTGAACGGCATGCCGAACTCATCTACGCCGAGGCTCTCGTCCAGAAGGCCCTCCTCGGGATCATCTACTCTGGTGACTGGTTGCACTTCATCAAGGAGGCCCTAAACATGCGCAGTGCAATGAACACGTACCAGCACATGTATGAGTTTATGGTAGATGCGGACGCAAACGCCGAGGGCGGGCACGATGACAGCCTTGACGCGCACTGGCGTAGTGGGGTATTGCTAGGGACGGGCGTGTCGAACTTGGTCCTCTCCCTACTCCCCGGGCGTGTCATTTCCATTGCGGAATTGTTCGGGTACAAAGGCGACCGGAAGACTGGGTTGGATTTGCTCATGCGAGCGGGTGGTTGGACGAAGGACAGCTCTGAGCCGACCGTCTCTATCGCGGAGGAGGGACTACGGAGGAGTCTGTGCGACATGACCCTTATCATCTTTCACCTTGTGCTCTCTGCCTTCACGTTTACGGGTGTCGACCTCGAGATGGCAGAGGCTATTCTCAACTGGAACTTGAAGCGGTATCCAACTGGTACGTCCTGTCCTCCTCACCTACCTTGGAATCTTGTATCGCTTACGCACCGTCCCTACTCTCAGGCGTCTTCTGGCTGTACGGGCAAGGCCGTTTCCTACTTTACAAAGCCCAACCAAAGGAGTCGATTGAGGCCTTCCGCCGTGCCATCGAGTCGCAGTCGCAGTACGTTTCCCTCCACCACCTCTGTACCTGGGAAATCGCCATGGCGCACCTCTCGCTCGTGCAAATCGCCGAATCACTCGAGTGCTGGCGGGGTTTGGTGGCCGATGCAACATGGAGCAAAGCGGTGTATACGTACGCCATGTCCGCATGCCTCATAGAGTTGGTGCAGTCTGAGTCTGCTCCGTCCACATCGGCGAGTTCGTCCGCGACCTCGATACCGAACGAGAAGGTGGACAAGAAGACAGTTGACCAAGAACGCGAGGAGAGGAACAAAGAGGCCAAAGAGACGATGGCGACCGTCCCCGGGCTGATGCAGCGCATCGCAGGCAAGTCAATCCCCATGGAGAAGTTCGCCGCGCGCAAGGCGCAGAAATACGCGGCGCAGGGCGGTCGGCTCTTACTACCTGTGTTCGAACTGGGCTACGTCTTCCTCATTTATCCGCGCGCGCCGCGCGACGTGCTGATCAACGACATACTTCCACGAATCGAGGCCGCCGTTCAAGAGTTGAAGCGCTGTCGGGGGAAGGAAGGGGAGTACATGCAAGAATATAAGAAGAGAGGGGCGAAAAGTAATGGTTACTGGGATGATCATGCCCTTACGCACTTCTTGAAGGGCCTTTGTTTGCGGTTTGTGGCGTTCCCTGTGAGCTATCTTCCTGAATTTCCTTTCCCCTATTACCGTGGTGAAGTTTGGTGGTGAGCCCGGTGACTGATTATCGGTGCACAGGACCCTCTATCGAACCACGCAGACGAACCTAATCCGATGCCTGAGGCGGCTGAGCAGGCCAAAGAGTGCTTCGAGGCTGTACTTGAGCACGGGCCGAAGATCGAGATCGACCACTTCATCGTCTATGCAACGCGTACGCCATGTCATATCCATCTTACCTCTCTACGCCACTAACAAACCCCCTTGCTCTTGTCTAGACTACGAGCTTGCGCGGTTGTATGCTCGAATGGGCGACCAAGCTGAAGCGAGGCGGCACCTCGAACTTGTCCTTTCGGGCAAGCCGCTCGAGACCAATGTACAGTCGCGTAAAGGTACGTGGTCCATGGATCGTGGTTCCTTTGACCTTGCACGGGTTGCTCACGACTCGAATAGGGAAGTACAGTTTAGAAAGCGCGATTTCTGTCAGGGCACACGCCGCGCTTGACGGATTGGAGCAGGGCAAAGTGCTCTGAGCGTACTACTACAGTATCACAGCGCTCATCGTGTGAGTAGAGTGGGATTTGCGTGCGAAACGACATTCTTTTTTGGATGCGAGTTACAGTTCGTGCTTGTTGTGCTTTGGTATATTATGATCTAATGGGGGGTTGCGGCGTAATAGTGGGTATCAGCTGTCGTTGGAGACTGCCCATATAATGCTAGTGTAGATCTTGGATGTTGCTCATATCTTGATTTTCGTCTCAAACATGAGTGAAAGCCAAAGGTTGTCTAAGGAAAAATCTCAATAATGGTAACAAGTCGCTTGAGCTGCAAACCTTGTTCGTTTCTATCGTCTCATCTCATTTCAATATTGACATATCCATCCAATCTCCTCACTCGTCACTTCCTCGCCTTTTTCCCCTGGACCTGTTCATCCTTCAGACTCTGTAACAAACGCTGCATTTGAACTCGAATGGTGGCGTTATCCTGGTGTCCATTCCGCGCTTGATAGTCGTCGAGGAACGAGTCGAGTTTGGTAATCGCGGACGAAGGGTTGACGGGTCGAGACGAGACGACCTGGATGCGCAAGGGTGGCGGGAGTTGTTTGTCCATCCGTAGAGGAAAATGCGGCAGAGGCAAGGTCTGAGGTGCGAATTGCGGAGGCTGGGTTTTAAAGTATTGTTTGTTTGTTTACTTATTTCAACAAGCGTAATGTGCCTGTTACCTGTTACCCGTTACCCGTTACCTGCCACTTGTCACGTGTACCTGTTCCTGTACCCCTTGTGGAGGGCTATGCTATCAAGTCATTCGGTGTCACTATCTTGGGCAGACGAGGGAATCCTTGGGAGATGTGCAGCTCCCTTGTGGTCCACAAAACCACGTTCTTCGTACCCCTCTCCATCTCACCAACGTGTGATCGCTTCTGCCTATTGCCCATGTGCTCTATGTCAAGTCTCATTAATTCCACTCAATTTTGCTGGCACATGCCGGCACCAAGCAATCGAATATAACCCTCATCGTCACTCCAGAGGTCTAGTAAGTATCAGATCTTCTTCTTCAGTCCACTATGCGTACGGCCCTGTGACGGAAAATGAAACTCCCTTACTTCGTTATTCTATCTACTTCTACGATAGGACTACTTATATAGTGATAACAGCCGAGCCACAATATGAAACCAGTATCAGAATACGGAAACGGACCAGTAACCCTGCATAATAACCGATATTAAGGAACCGTAATTAAACCCAAACCGTACCTACTATGACGAGAACAACAATATTCCAACACCCTGTTCTTGTCGGTCCTCTCCGGCTTGGCCGTTGCCTTCCCCGCTCGAGAAGCGCTCATCGAGAAGCGCGGTTCGGATGACGCTGGACCTGACCCGACCTTGGCTACGGAGGTATCCTTCCACGGTAACACGTTCATTAACAAAGTGCGTCCGTCTCACGACCAGTCGCTATATACCTGCCTTTATGTTACCCAGAAGTTCTCATATTCTGCCAATTATAGGGTCTTGTTGCGTTTGGTCTAATTCCAGCAAACGCAAAGGATTCGACTGGCGACACCCTCGGTGGGATTGGGAGTGCCGCTCGCCTTAAACTGGGAACCTTCAAGGTCAGAAAGGATGGCACCTTCACCGGCACCCTCATCACTCAACCTGACCGTGGATTCAACGTGTGCGTCCAAAGTCCCCACGGTTCAGTTTCTCCAAACGCTGGCTGACACTTTGGCAGGGACAAGACGATCGACTGGCAAACCCGCCAGCATGAGGTCGACTTCGTTCTCAAGCCCTATTACTCTGCCACCCCACTCTCCTTTACTGATGCCCAGAAAACATTCTCCATGACTTACAAGTCAACGCTGCTCTACACATGGAATGGTCTTCCCACCTCCGGCCTTGACCCACTAGCAATCAAGACAGTCAAAAAGGTTGACTTCCCTGTTCCCGCCGTCGACTACCCACACTTGTCAACCGACCCTGAGGGATTGGCCCTCAACAAGGACGGGACCTTCTGGATGAGCGATGAGTATGGACCGTATATCTATCTGCTGTCTAGCAAGGGCAAAGTCTTGCAAACCATCGTACCTCCCGATGCGATTATTCCTAAGCAAAATGGAAAGACCAACTTCACGGGTGGCACCGATCCTCAGACCGGAAGAAGCCCTAACCAAGGCAGGTCACAGAATACCCTCACTCTTCTATGTGCCCGATACTGATAGTTGGGCTTGTACGCACCTGCAGGCTTTGAGGGGTTGACCACTTCTCCTTGCGGTGAAAGCCTGTACGTTCTGCTGCAATCCGCACCTGTGCAGGACGGTGGACCAAACAAGGCTACAAATCGCTATACTCGTTTCCTCAAGTACAATGTAAAGAATTTGAATAACATCAAGCTCGACGCAGAGTACATCGTCCCCCTCCCGCAGTCGAGCAAGGGAAACACACTCGCTCAAAGCGAGCTTCTGTGGCTCAACGATAACCAGTTCTTGGTTTTGGCTCGTGATGGGAATGGCGCTGGTGATACGGATACCGAATCAAAGTACAAGTGCGTATCCCCTCTCTGTTTACTGCTCGAAGGCCGGACGCTCGTTGCTGACAAGGGGTCCGAATCCGTTCTCAGAGCAGCGGATCTGATCGATGTGTCCGGCGCTACCAACATCGCGGGAACCAAGTTCGACTCACCTTCCAACCCCGCTGCGCCCAAAGGAGTCTTGGACAGCAGCATCACCCCAACCACATATCAAACATTTGTCCAGTACATCAACTCAACTCAACTCGCTCGCTTCGGGTTGCACAACGGTGGCGTTTTGGATCAGCAATTGATCGCAGCCAAGTGGGAGGCACTAGCCCTCGCCCCGGCTTACGATCGCAACGCGAAGGACGACTATTTCTTATTCACTCTCGTGAGAAATCATCCCATAACCCTCCAACGAATATTTGGAGGGAATCTGACGACTTTGGCAGGCCGATAATGACTTTTTGACCACTGAGGGTGTAGCGATTGGCAAGCCATATAATGCCGGAATGAACGTGGATAACCAGGTACTCGTCTGGCGCGTTACGCTGCCGACTGTCGACAGAGACGCGATCGAGAAGTCGATTGGGATCTAGTCAAGTACCGTACATAACCCGGTCCCAATGGACAATTTCATTCTTTAGTTAATAATCGACCTCTTCGAACGCCGCTCCTTCTTCCCTTTGTGATTAATGTTCCCGTTAATGCCAGAGGATTGAGTTATATTAAATCGTTACTCTTCTACCTATTGCCCAATCACCGTCACCGAACGAACACAAAATAAACACCAGACAACATGTGAAAACAATAATTATGGTCTATTCAAGACAGTTTCTCATGGTTCAGATCGAATATATCCATGTACCACCACCCATAAATCAAGGAAGAGCTATCAATTTGTCAATCCTCGGTATGTCTGGACCTGGTGAGTTTCCTCATGTTGGGTCAAATACCTCAGGTTAATGACCCGATGTGAAACAGTTGGGGTTTGACAGATCGACAGGTCCGGTTGACAGATCCGGTTGCCAACCATTCGAGGTGTGATGGTGTTGGGATTCAAGCATAAACGTGACATTCAAACTCCGCTCCAGAGCTTACCTCAACCATACGACCAGCAACGCGAAAGGCAAGACGCGTCAACGACTATTCTGCATTAGGATCTTGTAAGTACTGTGATCACTTGATACCAAGGAGTTGGAAAAGTCTAGGAAATGCAGGTGAGTAGTCGTTAGCACGTTTCGCCGCCTTATTCCAGTAAAAATCTGCCGCTAACCGTAATGATACGCAAGAGCTAGCTTTTAATCCAAGTATATGACGCGCGAAGACTCGCCTGCAACGCACCAGCGCAGCTGGTCACCTCGTGAGCGGCCTCAGCAGCCCCAGCAGCTCTCACTGTCGCCGACGCCATTTTATATGTAATGATTTTTATTTATAATTATAAAATATAATTTTTATTCTATTCGCTACGTTCGTCGACGCTCCCTTTCAACCGCTGGCCGCACCCCCAAACGTAGCCTCAATCTGTTGGCCATTTTCAATATTTTTATCCATAATAAACTATTGTTTATTATAATCAAATTATTATTTCTTATTATCACTTATAAAACTAAGGATATATGACTAAAGTTCGCGACTCGCCATTTCAACACCCCCAAGCCACAATCCCAATGCCCGTCACACCGTCACACACTTCGATTGGTTGGTAACCGGATCTGTCAAACCCCAACCCGTTTCACATTGGGTCATTTGCTTCAAGTGGTCAAATTAAGCCACAGGCTCCACGCCATGCCCTTCCGTCAATTCTTTTAAGTTTCAGCCATGCGGCCATACTCCCTTGCTATTATTTCCAGTAACACATGGTGAGGATACGATTTCCTGAGGTCCTCGCCCGATTATTGTGCATATCCTCACAGGATATAAGGGTTTGGGCATGATTATGACCAGCGTAAAAGGAAGGTCACGGCAAGGCTGATTTACTAGCTGGTAAGTATAGCATGATGCTTTAAATAATGCAGCATACATACACTGGACTCTCCAAAGAAATATAAAGCCATTGTATTCACTTGTAAAGTCTCACACCCTTCAACTCTTCAATAAATGCAGCTGGCAGTACTAATGAACAGCCATAATTACTGTTGATTAAATGATGAGCAAAACCTATGATACTCCCAAATCGCCTCGCTAAGTCGGAATGAGGGAGGACTGAGGTCTTGGTGGGTGAGGTTAGGTGGGTGACAAGAATATTAATCAAATAGCGAAGAATCACTCACCCAAATGAGAACTTGCACCCCTTCGGGTTTGGTCATCACATAATGGTACGGATGACATGACCGTGCCGTGAGTGTGAGGAAAAGTCTGGCAAGGTTGCAACATCTTGCTGTACCCATCCTGTTACCAGTGTCAGCAATGGCAGCAATTTGATCACGGTGAAAGCCAACACCCAGTTTAGATATTATTTCGATCTCTGAATCTTGAAGTGGTAGAAATGGCTCAGGGAGATGGGTCAAAAAATACTATCATGTGGTTAGTACATGGCTGCCCATAGCAAATAAGGGTGTAAACTCACTACTAGAAAACTAGCACTAGGTGCTTTGGTCAGGTAATCAACAGCTTCCAGACCACCATCTGGCTGAAACAGGTCCCATAATGATTCCAGTTGGAGTGCCGCCTATACAACAATGACATGAGCGAACCTTGCATGCAAATACACAGTCAGGTAATTTACTAGCTTGATATCTTGGCCCTGTTGTTTATGTGCATCGCATATTGCTTTATACAAGGTGTTGGGGTGCATTTTAGCAGCTGAGCTCAATATCGTTTCAAATGCCTTAGAGACAGCACATTGTCCAATGCTGGCATCATCAAGGTCATCGGGAAGAGAAAAGCCAAAAAGCATTGTGGTTGGCCACCAGGGGGAAGAGGTGTCATAGCTTGTGTACCAGTGTGGTTGTATCAATGAAGCAAAGCTTTCATCTAGTCTCTCAGTGAGGGAGGCAGATTCCAGCGATGCATCCACAGAGGATGATACAATGTTACGTTTCGTAGTTCAACTGTAATGAAAGTAACATCTAATAGCCTGGGTCTAAACCTGGGGACTCTTCTTTCAGTCCCATGGATATACGAAATCTAGTGTGGACTAGTTACGTATACACACATTTGATAGTATAGAGTAAGAGCTGTTGGTGGGATGTGCCTCATCACATGGTTACATATGTTGTTGTACTCTGTTTGGCGGTTACGTATGTTGTTGTATTCTGTTTGGCCTTCCCCATTCCCCATTTCCCCACGATCGTGCATGGACATGTGAAAGTGGAATTTCCCTGTATTAATAGTGCGCATCTCAGGGGGGACAAACCTTCACGGTTCTGTCCCTTCTGAGCTGCGCCTAGGTACTTAACAGGTTATGAGCTCGCGCCCCTCCTGCGCGCCCCTCCAGACCACTGCCACTCGCTCCCACGCTCTCTATCCCTACACGCTGATCATCCCCTCATTATGTCCAACACAGAATCTAGTCATTACCGAAAGGTGCCCATACTCACGAAGGTGAACTTCCCCAAGTGGGAAATCCAGGTGATCTCATACCTCACTGGTACTGCCGATCATGTCCGCATCATCGAGCATTGCTGGGGTTCCAACAACACCCTCGTCGATCCTACTTGCCCCACTGATACTGCGGCACAGGCAAAGTGGGACGCCTCCGAATGGGAGGCCCTGGGTGTCATTATGAGCACTGCGTCTGATCTCCATTTGGAGATTATACTACGACACCAGACGACTGGTGACCCAGTCTATTCTCTGTGGAAGAAGATCTGCGGCCTGCACTGCTCAGCAGATGCCTCGCTTCATCATGAGGCTTGACTGGAGTTCCTTGTGCTCCGCAGATCTCCTGCCGAATCCTACACCGATTTCTGCAACCACATAGATTCGGGCTATGCCAAGATCGAACACATTACCCCAAGCAACCAGACGGCTGTGCAGCACGGTGAAGAACTTCACCTATTTGCCTTCCTCTCTGGCCTGCCATTCAATGATCACATTTGTCAGTCCCTCACCACTCAATCTGACCTTACGCTTGCAAAGGCTACTGAGGCCTGTGTTCGCTTCGACACGGGTCAGAGGATTCACTTGGCGGAAGCCGATTCTGCTAATGTGGCAAGGGCTCTCTTCTGCTGGAAATGCGACTCTCCCGACCACCTCTCTCGTGATTGCCCCCATGCCGGAGCTGTCAAGGATCTCATTGCCAAGCGTAATGCCGCTTCCCACTCAGGCGGGGGTCGTCGTAAATACAAGCAGCACCCTTCCACCTCGGGCTCCAACCACAACGCTACGTCTACACATTCCGCCGCTGCTCATGCCTCGGAGGAGTCGGCTGGGGTAGCTACAGCCTTTCTCATTGGTTCCTCACCCATCACTGACTCGTGGATTTGCGACTCAGGCGCCTCCAGTTCGATGACTGGCTGCCGATCGGCATTCGCTAAACTCGAGCCTGACCGGCGTCCAATTCGACTAGCAGATGGGAAGGTTATATTCTCCGATGGCATAGGATCCGTTCGCTTTGTGTCTTCTTGTGGTTCTAAAATCGTAATAAATCACGTCCTCTACATCCCCGTCCTTGCAACCAGCCTCTTCTCGGCCAATAGATTCGCGCGGGAGCATAGAGACACACACTTCGAGGTCTTAGATTATCCGGAGAGGAAGTGGATAAACCGTCACACGAATACTGTCGAGTTTACGGCAATGATTCGTGACAATAACATCACATACCTCAACTGGAGGGTTGATGATGCTGTTGAGTCTGCACGCATCACGATGGAGCAGCTGCATGCTCGCCTCAACCACACACCCTATCCAGTCCTACGCGAACTCGTCCGGAACAAGTCGATCGAGGGATTGCCTGCCCATGTTGCGGGCCCGCATCCCGGCGATGATTTTTGTGAGGACTGTGTAAATGGGAAGCTTACCCGTGCGCCTCACTCGAAGCTGGCTGCTCGCGCTGATGAGCCCCTGGCTCGAGTGTTCACGGATGTGCATGGCCCGTTACCTATTCAGAGTCGCCACGGTAACCTTTACTGGGTCACCTTTATCGACGACTACTCTCGCTTCCCGGCTGTCTACTTTATTAGAAGGAAATCGGGCGTTGTCGCCGCATTCAAGCGATACAAGGCGTGGGCCGAGAATGTCACCAAGCGGAAAATACACGTGCTCCGTGACGACAAGGGGGGTGAGTACACCTCCGCCGAATTCGATAAATACCTGGCGGATGCGGGTATCTCTCGCGAGCACTCGATTCGCGACACTCCACAACAGCTGGGTGTGGCTGAACGGATGAACCGCACATTGGACGAAGGCGTGACCACTCTCCTTTCGCAGTCTGGTCTGTCGCGCACATGGTGGGAGGACGCCGCCCAGCACTTCATTTATGGAAAAATTCGCCTACCTTCCGCCCCCATTGCCCCTCATACTCCACATGAGCTGTTTTATGGCAAGAGAGGTACAGTGGGTCGTCTCCGCCCCTTCGGTTGCCTTGCATATGTCCACCTTCAGAAAGACCAGCGCCGCGCCTTACAGCCACATGCATTGCAGTGTGTTTTCATCGGGTATCCTGATGATTACAAGGGGTGGCGATTCTGGGACCCCAGCGCGCGCCGTGCAATAATATCTGATAGTGCCGTCTTTCGCGAGTCTGTCTACCCCCTTCGCCCGCCTGGCTTGTCGGCTATCGATAGGCGTATTGATCCCTCTCCTCCCACATTTACTCCGTCCCCCACCATCGTCAAACCCTCTATTGTGCGACGCGTCAACAATGATACCATGGCTCCTGAGCCGGACGTGCCACAGCCTGGTCTCGTGGTACCTGTTCCCCCTCCGGCCATGCCGGACCCTGTCGCTGTCCCAGATCCAGATCCACCTGCACTCCCTCGCCTCATGCCTCGTGTCCCTGTTGCGGGTATCCTGGATCTCCTGGAGAGACCTCAAACACCTCCCGAGGTCAGGAACCTGCTGTCCAACTTCGAAAACCACCCGGGTTCCATTGACTTACCACCCAAACGTCCAACGCGTGCCCGGCAACCAGGGGCACTGAGTGAGGAGGCGAACGCGTTGAATGAGTTGACTGGCACCTCTAATGCCCTCGACCATGTCTACGTCCCCATACTAGATGCAGTGGAGTTTGCCTTCGGTACCACGTCCCTTCTGGAACCCAAATCACTTGCTGAGGCTCTCAAGCGGCCAGACGCGTCCGAGTGGGTCAAGGCAGCACTTGCGGAAATCGAAGCCCACTTAAGGAATGGCACGTGGGAGCTTGCTCAATTGCCTCCTGGTAAGCGCGCAATCAGGAGTAGGTGGGTGTTTAAGGTCAAACGGACACCAGAGGGCGCTGTAGATAAATACAAGGGTCGGCTGGTCGCCCAAGGGTTCAGTCAACTACCGGGTGTACATTATGGTGAGATCTTTGCGTCCACAGCACGATTTGCTGCGGTACGGGCCGTAATCGCGATCGCTGCTGAGGAGGACCTGGAACTCGATGCGGTGGATATCTCGACGGCCTTTCTCAATGGGGTTATCGATAGGGAGATATATATGAAGATTCCGGAGGGTTTCGAGGTAGAGGGTGAGCCACATGAGGGGGAGGATCCAAAACGCTGGGTAGTGCATTTACTCAAGGGCCTCTACGGCATCAAGCAGGGTCCACGCCTTTGGGCACTAAAGCTTCACTCGGTCCTTTCATCTATTGGGTTCCACAGAATCGACTGCAATTACTCCATCTACATCTATCGACGCGGTGACGTGAAGATCTTCATGCCAGTCTATGTGGACGACCTGCTCCTCGCTTCCAATTCTCGGGAGGCCATTCGTAGGGTGAAAGCGGACCTGGCTACGCACTTCCAGCTCCACGACCAGGGCCCTGCCACCTCCATCCTTGGTGTTAAGATCGAACACGATCGTACTACTCACACTATCAGCCTGTCCCAACCTGGGTACATCCAGTCCATACTCGAGGACTTTAACATGGCCGACTGTAATCCTGTTGCGACGCCCATGGAGGAAAACCTCAAGCTCTCGAAGGCGATGTGCCCAGATTCCCCTGAGAAGAAAGAGGGCATGGCGAACGTTCCCTATCGCGAGCTTATCGGCAAGCTTCTGTACCTCGCTGTTGCAACGCGTCCTGACATATCTTATGCTGTTGGTGTGCTTTGCTGGTTCGTTGACAACCCTGGCCCTTTGCATTGGGGGGCCGCCAAACACGTCCTTCATTATCTCAAGGGTTCCATTGGGCTCAAGCTTGTCTATTCACGCACATCCTCGCCCGATAAATTTGTGACCTTCTCTGATGCAGACTTTAGTGGCAACCCTGACAATAGCCGATCGACGGGTGGTTTTGCAATATGTATGGGGGGTGGTGCCGTGCAGTGGGGCAGCTGCCTTCAGCCCCATGTTTCGCTATCCTCTATGGAATCGGAGTATACAATCGCCTCCAAGGTTGGGTGCGAGGTAATGTGGATGAGGTATTTTTTCGAAGGCATAGGTTACAACATGTCTCGACCCTCTCCTCTTCTTCTCGACAATAAATCCGCAATCCAGGTCGCAAGGCACCCGGAACACCAAAGCACGATGAAGCATGTGCACCGTGCCTACCACTGGATTCAGGACCATGTGGATTGCAACCTGATTGTCGTTTCCCATGTTCCTGGTGACCTAAACCCGGCAGACATATTCACGAAGCCCCTTGGCAAGATTAAGTTTGTCCGGTTCCACGAAATGCTTGGCCTTCATGGTTAGGGGGTCATGTGATGCATCAGGGGGTTGTGTTGGTGGGATGTGCCTCATCACACGGTTATGTATGTTGTTGTACTCTGTTTGGTGGTTACGTATGTTGTTGTATTCTGTTTGGCCTTCCCCATTCCCCATTTCCCCACGATCGTGCATGGACATGTGAAAGTGGAATTTCCCTGTATTTATAGTGCACATCTCAGGGGGGACAAACCTTCACGGTTCTGTCCCTTCTGAGCTGCGCCTAGGTGTGTTATATATTTACACGGTTCTGTCCCTTCTGAGCTGCGCCTAGTTACTTAACACGGAGGTCCCTGGATCATTAGGATCAAGTGTTTTGGATCATATCCATATCAGCCGTTGTTCGCAGCCAAGTGGGAGGCACTTGCCGTCGCCCCAGCTTTCGATCGCAACGGGAAGGACGACTACTTCTTATTCACTCTAGTGAGAAATCATCCCATAACCCTCCAACGAATATTTGGGGGGAATCTGACGACTTTTAGCAGGCCGATAATGACTTTTGACTATGAGGGTGTAGCGATTGGCAAGCCATATAATACTGGGATGAACGTGGATAACCGGGTACTCGTCTGGCGCGTTGCGCTGGGCTGATTCATTAGCTGGTAAGTATAGCGTAGCGCTCTCAAAATTGCAGCCCACATACACTGGCCTCTCTGAAGAGATATAAAGCAACCGTATTCATGAATAAAGTCCTGCACCCTTCAACTCTTCGATAAAGGCAGCTGGCAGTACTAATGAACGGCCAAAATCACCGCCGATTAAATCATGAGCACAACATATGGCCTTCCCAAATTGGTTCGCTAACCCAGAACGAGGGAGGGCCGAGGACTTGGTGGGTGAATTTAGGTGGGTGACGAGAAAATTAATGGAATAGTACACAATCACTCACCCGAATGAGAATTTGCAACCCCTCGAGATTGGGATACACCCATATGGACATCTGATGTTGCCGTACCCGGAGTGTGAGGAAAAGTCTGGCAAGGTTGCAACGTCTTGTTGTACCCATCCTGTTACCAGCATCGGCAATGGCAGAAATACTCCTTGGGTGAAGTCCGTCACTCTGGTCAGAAAGTATTTTGATCTCTGAAGCTTGAAGTGGTAGAAATGGTTCAGGGAGACGGGTCAAAAAATACTATCATGTGGTTAGTGGCTCCCTATAGCAAATAAGGGTGTAAACTCACTACTAGAAGACTAGCACTAGGTGCTTTCGTCAGGTAATCAACAGCTTCCAGACCGCCATCTGGCTGAGACAGGTCCCATAATGATTCCAGTTGGAGTGCCCACTATGCAACAGTGACATGAGCGAACTTTGCATGCAAGCACACAATCAGGTACTTTACTAGCTTGATATCGTTGCCTTGTTGTTTATGTGCGTCGCATATCGCTTCATACAAGGAGTTGGGGTGTATTTTGGCGGCTGAGCTCAATATCGTCTCAAATGCCCTATTTACGGCACGTTGTCCAATGCTGGTATTATCAAGGTCATCGGGAAGAGGACAGCCGAAAAGCATTGTGATTGGCCGCAAGGAGGAAGAGGTGTCATAGCTGGTGTACCGGTATGGCTCTATCAATGAAGAAAAGCTTTCGTCTAGTCTTTCAGCGAGGGAGGCAGATTCCATCGACGCGTCCAAGGAGGATGATACAGTGCAGAGCTGCGATGATGTGACATTCAGAACCTGGGCAAGGTCACTGACAGAGCGGCGCAGGAAATAATGGCTGTCAGGTGGCAATTATGAATGAGAGGGCATGAGATTGCGTACCTGTGCACAGCAGAGAAGACGGATACTACGTGTTTTACAGCTGCAACGCATTTCCTATCGTGCTCTGCATAATGCTATGAAGTACCATGGTCAGTGACTACTGAATATAGATCAAGTGTACTAACCACAGTCTGCTGTGCAGTTTCATTTTGAATTTTGAATTTCTCGTCGTTTACTTTTTGAACTTTCTGCCGGTATGTAGAATCTGAATAGGGTCGGCCGATGAATAATGAGATAATAAGATTGTTTACCTGCACTGAGGAAACTTGAAGCATCATAAGGCTTCTCATTTCTAGCCTTGTCCAGGAGGCGAGACAGAACACCCGATCGGGGCTGGTTTTCCTTCTTGACTGTTGAGGACATAGAGGGATTCTAGTGCGGAAATGGCACCCAAGCGCTACACAGTAGCATATTGGTGGCTTACCTCCTTCTCCCGTGCTTCAGTAGCCAACCTTTCGGCAAGAGACTCGGCAGGTACGACCTCGGCAGCGAGGGAGTCCATTCGCAATAGTGACTGCTTCATCGCTCCACCCCATATATCAAAATGACTGGGACCCTCTTCCGTCCAAAATTCGTCTGTCAGAGCCTTGTACGCCGCGTTCAATTTTGCGAATCCCCGCCTTCGTTCTTCTAGTTCTACAAGAGGTATTGAGAACATTAGATATACCTCAAGAGGTTGATGTTACCATCAAGCAGGAGTTCGCGTGTCTTCTGAGCCAACTCTTGCAGCTGCCCTTTGCCAGGTGAATCGGGAATCCGGAGTCCACTGAGATTACCGATGCTACCCGCCAGAACACTATTAGGTGTGTAGAGGGACCTGAGGTGTTACTTACTATGTCTTCTCGATCTCAACTCTGTTCTAGTAGTTAGGGAGAATTGATGTCACGAATTTGGAAAGCTCATACCGTTGTCGCCAAAAGTCTACAAACGCTCCCAGACGTTGGGATTCCGCGAATAGGACCTCAACTGGGTTTGTTTCTGGATACATCGTCGTCGTCTAGGTCAAACGCTGACACGTGGTTGCCGGCCTGCTGGACTTTGGGGAGAGAGCCGGCCTAACCTGTCACGTTCGGGGTTCTGGCTAAGTTGGGGCACGTCGCGTACCGGGCTATCTAATCGAGCGGAGTGTCAAGCAGAGTCCGGTGCATGTCAAGTAGAGACCAAGATTGGCTAAGCTAAGGTCTGACCTAGCGCGATCCTAGTGTTTTATACATAGACTAGAATACACGTGTATACCATAAGCGAGACAGGAAATATATCATATTACAACAATACGATCGATGCGACAGTACCTTCAATCCGACTGGCAACCATCTCAGAGAAGGGGAAGAAACCGTACGGTATATAAAGGTAAACACGTTGCGAAATATATAGAGCAAGGACCAAACAATAAATACGTGTGGTGAGTTGTCTCGCTCAACAGCCTGTCGTGAGCACAAAAAAAAAGTATGAAAAAGAAGTACAATGTACCCCGCGATGATGTTTGTATTTCGTTCTCCAGGGCTCAGAGGGACGTCCTGATGGCTGTAGGCCGTTATGTGCTCAGAAGTGTCAAACATTGGAATTCCGGTTGGAGCTCCGGTGCCTGCGTACCAGTTATATAAGGGCTTTAGGATTCGCCTTGTATCCTTGCGTGTTTTGTGGCGAGCACCAATGAACTCGTCGTACACGGATGCGCGGAAATTTCTGACAAAAGGGTGTATAGGATGTTCCAAATTAGAATATTCATTGGTAGTATTTATCAGTACCACTACTAGGTTACCTTGGCATCAACACCCTCACCTGCTGTGATAGTCATTGTTCGGGGATAGTACTTGTCCGCATCGGATAGTTTCAAGTTCGTCGCAAGCGGCCCGCACACCTCAACAAACAAAGGGGCCAGTCACACTACCAAGAGCAAATACGTGGATGACACGCTCCCATGTGTAAAGCCCCCTCTTGAAGGCCTTGGCTATATCCTGCACCACCTCGGTGACCACTCACCAACGCCTCTCTCTGAGTAAATACGAAGTACCACGAATGAGCCTTACAGATGGCCAAGAGTTACGACCGCTGTTTTACCGTAGACACTCTTTAGCCTGGTCCTGCGCGTCCTGCGCGAGTTCGGGCACGTGTTTATCGAGTATTTGCAATGCTTATGCGTGAGCTCGGGGTCCTTCTAGAGAGGATTCAACGCTTCATGTCCAGGTTGTGTATTCATTCGTTGGTTTTTCTGGCGGGAGAGAGAAAAGCGGAGTAAAAGGTGAGGTGGGAAATAGAGGAGCGGACGTACCCTGCGAGATATATGAGAATACCGTGAGCGCATCGGCCGTAGCAGTTTTACTTCTTCCTCGAGCGGTAATAATAATTCTTCACAAAATAGCCGACAGTAAACTTGCTCCATGATTGTGCCTGGGACAACGACCCCGAGCTCAAATGTGTGGAAGCGCCGTCAGAGGAGCGGGCGCCCAAAGTGGAACACGAGTGCTTAAGTGCGTCATGCGCACGACGATTAATGTTAGGAATGCGTAGGTGAAGTCGTATGTCGTTAACAAGGGAGTTTGAAGCTAGGCGTGCTGTTCTCCGCAACCGTAAATGTATCTTGAAGGACCGACAAACACGAGCCGATCCGAGCTACTCTGCACGACAACTTCCTTCTTGAAATACTGATTATGTAAATGATGCTTGGTGACTTTGGCCGTACGGCGCTGTTGACCATAACCCGCAGTGCTAGTCCAATTGGACATGCGATTAATCTCGAGTTCGTCGAGTTCGGTCGCGGTATCCTCGTGAATTCCTACGCTGGAGACGGCCATGGTTGAGAAAAACGGTTGCTCTGGATGACAGCGGTGCGCTGGAGGCTTTCCGCGGTTTCCTGCGGCTGGGAGCGGCAAGGTTGCATTCTACGAGGAGCTAGGGTTCACTATAGGACCGTTTGGTGTCTGCATGTGTAGACTGGGAGGTCTTAGGTGCTGGAGGACAAGCGCGTCGGTCCATATTCGTCCCGTGCGTCCGGTGCAAGCTGATCGATGCTGGGGCGAAAGGTTGGTACGTGCCCGACAGCATCGAATGTGTCTGGTGGACTTGGGGGCGTTCGAGTCCTGTAGGAGTATCGCGTATATCGTCCACCTGGGCGTCACCATCACCTTCGCCTCATGAAAGTTAAGGCCTTGGTTGTCTCGGAGAGGTTACGCTTCGCAACCTTGAAGGAAGACGAATTATCGATCGCCGATAAGCACAGCGGGCGTGAAAGGTGCAAATATACGGAAATCCCGTGATTGTGGTTTGGTGCAAGAGGCGGATGCGTTGGGACGCGTTGGACGCACACGGGCCAACGGAACAGAGGATAAGGATAGACCTCACGAAGAGGATATATCACCCTGGGCATAATGATAACCTGGTGACGGAAAATGAAACTCCCTTACTTCGTTATTCTATCTACTTCTACGATAGGACTACTTATATAGTGATAATAGCCGAGCCACAACATGAAACCAGTATCAGAATACGGAAACGGACCAGTAACCCTGCATCATAACCGATATTAAGGAACCGTAATTAAACCCAAACCGTACCTACTATGACGAGAACAACAATATTCCAACACCTGGGAATGTGGCTCCGTGTTACGTCTCACTCAATTCCGGCCACTGGGACATGCCGGCGCTAAACAATCGAATATAACACCCATCGTCTCTCCAGAGGTCTAGTAAGTGTCAGAGCATCCTGTTCAGTCTACCATGCGTACGGCCCTGTTCTTGTTGGTCCTCTCCGGCTTGGCCGTTGCCTTCCCCGCTCAAAAAGAGCTCGTCGAGAAAGCGTGGTTCGCATGACGCCTGGCCCTATCCGACCTTGACTATTGATGTATCTTTCCACGGTAACACATTCACTAACAAAGTGCGTCCGTCTCACGACAAGTCGCTACCTGCCTTTACGTTACCCAGAGCTCTCATATTCTCCCAATTATAGGGTCTTGCTGCGTTTGGTCTAATCATAGCCAATGCAAAGAATTCGACTGGCGACACCCTCGTTGGGAGTGGGAGTGGCGCCCGCCTTAAGCTGGGTGGCACCTTCGCTGGTACCCTCATCGCCCAACCTGAACGTGGATTCGGCGTGTGCGTCCAAAGTCCCCACAGTCCAGTTTCTTCAAACGCCGGCTGACATCTTGGCAGGGACAAGACGATCGACTAGCAAACTCGCGAGCATGAGATCGACTTTCTCCTCAAACCCTATTACTCTGCCACCCCACTCTCCTTTACTGACGCCCGGAAAACATTCTCCATGACCTACAAGTCAACTCTGCTCTTCACATGGAACGGTCTTCCCAGCTGCAGCCTTGACCCCCTAGCAATCAAGACAGTCAAAAAAGTCGACTTTCCTGTCCCCGCCATCGACTACCCGCACCTGTCTACCGACCCTGAGGGATTGGCCCTCAACAAGGACGGGACCTTCGGGATGAGCGATGAGTATGGCCCGTATATCCATCGGCTGTCTAGCAAGGGCAAAGTCCTGCAAACTATCGTACTTCCCGATGCGATTATTCCTAAGCAAAACGGAAAGAACAACTTCACAGGTGGTACCGATCCTCAGACCGGAAGAGGCCCCAACCAAGGCAAGCCATAGGATAACCTCACTCTTCTATGTGCCCGACACTGATAGTTGGACTTGTGCGCGTCTGCAGGCTTTGAGTGGTTGACCACCTCCCCTTGCGGCGAAAGCCTGTACGTTCTTCTGCAATCCGCACCTGTGCAGGATGGTGGACCAAGCAAGGCTACAAATCACTATACTCGTTTCCTCAAGTACAACGTGAAGAATTTGAATAACATCAAGCTCGACGCGGAGTATACTGTCCCCCTCCCGCAGTCAAGCAAGGGAAACACACTTGCTCAAAGGGAGCTTCTGTGGCTCAACGATAATCAGTGCTTAGTTTTGGCTCGTGATGGGAATGGCGCTGGTGATACGGATACCGAATCGAAGTACAAGTGCGTATCCCCTCTCTGTTTTTTTTTTTTTTTTTTTTTTTTTATATTTACAATTTTAAATTAAA